>ERZ1030949.7-NODE-7-length-215472-cov-16.178310_pt1 | contig 215472 bp, 123 predicted proteins | sample MGYA00517297_ERZ1030949 | MGnify/ENA primary metagenome ERZ1030949 (study PRJEB33718, sample SAMN03159698) | human skin metagenome | collected 2014-05-20 | study: EMG produced TPA metagenomics assembly of the PRJNA266117 data set (Human skin bacterial metagenome...
GTCGTCATCGTCGTCATCGTCGTCATCGTCGTCATCGTCGTCATCGTCGTCATCGTCGTCATCGCCCTCATTGTCGTCGTTGTCTTCATCTTCATTTTCATCATCGTCGCCGACTTTGCCATGTGGATGTGAAATCACAGCCGGTGAAAGTCGGCGACATCGATAAATCGTTTCTGGTTCGATTGTGCCACGCTTCCGTGGATGTGGCGAACCAACAAGCCCACCGATCGAGCTCTTTCGCGCTAGCGAATAAGGCTCTGGCGCATTTTTGGCGTCTGGCTCTTTAAAATGGGCCTTCCATGCCCCGCGATTCTTGACTTGGTCCGTTGATGTAGTATCTGCACCTGGTAAGGGCGGTATTGATCTCTTTATTGGTCTAGGCGATTGCACAACACAAGCTGAAATAGACGGCCGCTTAACGGGCGATAAGGGAACAGACGCATTTTCCTTCTTATTGGTATGTTCAAGTTCATCGCAAGGCCTCGCGTCGGCATACTTGATTTGTGTAGTTGAGGAGCCACATGTAACTGGGTATGCGCCAATGGTATCGTGTGTGGGTTGATTCATGATGGACTAGATCAGATGGCACTGCGCGGCAGGCACAAATAGAGCCTCAAGCCTCGTATGCGATACCAATCCTGAAGCAAAATCTGTGCTCTGACACAAGGGCTGTTTGTCCTAGCTCTTCAATGATTCTTACACGGCCAGGTAGTGTGACTTGCCACATCGTGACAGGCACCCAATGATACACGTGATCGATCAGGTGTCCGCGTCGTTTTCCTGTTCCTGAAAACAGGCTTAGTCAGCAACAACGCATCAGGGTTCAATATATGCTACAAACTACTCGGCACGTTTGGACAATTTTACAATCATGACGGACGTATTGTCCGTGCTGAAATTTTCAAGGGCATGCTGTAACAGGTTTTGCGCCGCTTCTTGTGCATCAGTGTATTGAGAAACCAGATCCACTGCATCTTGATCACTCACGACGTCCCATAGTCCATCGCATGCCACAATGAGGAATTCGTCCTCGTCACACAGATCAATACTGGTAGTGAAAGGTGTTCCCACCACAAATTCTTTAACAGAAAAGTCACCAAGCGAACGCGTCACAGCCAAAACACCTACCAGTCAGTAAAGCACTCAACTTACCATTCACACGATTGTTTAGTAGGAATCCACCCTTTTCCGTAATGCGCTTCGTCTCGAACTGATCTGTTCCCTTGTGATCGTATGTGAGACGGATGGCTTTACCTCCGCGACATAGCACTGAGCGGGCATCACCCACATTGGCTGTGTACAGGACGCGCTTCTTCCGATCATCTTTACCTGGTTCAAGACGAATTAAACTCAGGACAGCCGTGCATCCACTACGAGCACCAGCATTTTTTGATTCAATTTCAAGCTGATCATCAGTTTTCAAGAAGGCGTTCTTCATCACCTCACGGACATCCATTGTTGGGTGTTCTTGGAGTTCCTTAGCAAGGATATCGCTCATATTGTCACGGCACCATTCTGCAGCAAATTTTCCTGCATGTCCATCGAAAATGGCAAAGTATCCTTGCCCAGGTACCTGGTCGAAATCATGAATGAACATGTGCGCGTCCTCCATGGTCCGACGCCACTTCCCGTTTTTATCGACGGCTACGCCCACGGCAGGATGCACATCACTTAAAACTGCCGAATTTGCATTATCCGATAAGGTGATACCATCTGCATGTTCTTGCATTTGGGCACTTGTGTCTAGCGGGACGTCGTGTCCGTCAATGCGAAAGGAACGTTGCAGCACTAGCATGGTCTTTGCCAAGCGTACCTTACGGTCACGTGCATGGAAAGGCGCCCTTTGGCCAACGTGGGTGTTTCACGCTACGGTGGCTGCGCTACTGTTACTAAAAGCAGGTATCAACGAGTAGATTCGTCTAGCCACCGAAGGCAGGTAGTGGCCATGTGCACACTACATTGGACAGCGGGGACAGTAACTAGAAACGTAGGGCCTGGTTCGATAGCCTTTTCATCCAGCTCGCTTTCTGACGAAGCCATTGGTTCAGGCGTCACATTGCGACTTGTCATAGCACTTTCAGGTAACGACGGCCCTTCCGAGACTTCCGTCTCTCCCGCGGACGCTGGCTCTGCCTCAGACTCATCTGAGGGCAAAGGCAAATCTAGTGCAAGTCCAAAATAATCACTAGAAGGCAGCGCCGCCGAATCAGATAGTTCTGCCGAAGAGTCAGATGAATCCTCTCCTTGATCGTGACTGGTTTGGGATGCCCAAGCAGTATCATCGCAAAACACCCATCCGAACTGACGAAGCCTTTTCCACAAGCGAGCGCGATGGTGTCGTGCGCGGCGTCGAAGTCGATTTAAACGATTAAAATGCTGTGTGAAACGATGTTTGCACAGAGCTGATTGGTATGCCATGTAACGTGGAGCCACCTTGACAGCATTTTCAAAGTGAAATTTGGCCGTGCGCCGCACACCTGGAGGTACAATAAAGGATGTAGACATATGCGGTATATCATGTGAATACTCATCTGGTTCTGCATGCCCGATGTACAATGTTAGGAGACCTAGGTATGTATGCAGTAAGGGGTGAAGTCGATACGGGAAAGAGGTAATAATACTGCTGAGTTCTTCATGTGCTTGCTGATAATTTCCATTTCTGATCCATTCGCGGATCAAAAAAGGCAGGGAATAAGGTCTTAAAGCCGTACGTGTTCGTGATATGCGCAAAAGGTACTTCTGCGCCGCATCATTCTGAACATCCATGCATGCTATCCGTAGTCCAAGTTTCCATAATTCAAGAGGACGCCAGTCCTGAGATCTGAGAAGAATGACGAAGCAACGGACAGCCCGCTCGTGATCTTGACGTAACAGAGATAAGTGAAGCAGATCATGCACACGCCGCATATGTTGGCGATGCTGGTCCGTCAGCGCTGTATAAGAAACCATTTTTTCATCGAATGGCTCTGTGTGTGGTGCGCAGTGCGTCAAAGAAGGAAGGCTGTGCGTATAGGTGATATCATGATCATCCTTGTACGGTGGCGGTGGCCGAAACAGCGCCGGCGCAGGCTGCATACGGTCGCAGTCGGAAGTGGAGGTAGTGGCGTAGGCGTACATTTTGTATGAACGACGCGCCTATCGGGAATATTTCCCCCGTGCACGGATCTAGTCAGGAGCGATCCTGAAGCACAAAGCGGACATCATGGCGGTAAAGCAAAGGAATTCTGTAGATGAGACAACATCTCTTCTGGATTCCTGTGCGTCAACGCATGCAGAGCTTTCCGATGTAGAGCACGTCCTTCGCCATGACTTTGCCTCGCACCAATATGCACAGCGCTTCGCTCCAACGCGATTCCTTGTTAGTGTGTTTGAGCCCGAACAACAAGGACCAAGCCTATTTCGTGATCCGCGCATTCGCGTATGTGTGCATAGATACTTACTGTGACAGCCTGATGACGCCGACTTTTATAATATGGTGTCGAGTGTGCGTGACGCGATGTCTACGGGACTCAATCCGCGTATGATTTCGTTGGGTACAAGTGGGTCGTACTTTGTATGCGACCATGGCAATGGAAATGAGCCGCGTATACGAGGAGTATTCAAACCTATGGACGAAGAACCGTATGGCAACTTGAAGTACGTGTTTTCTAGCTCACTTCAGTCCCAAACGTGTATTTTTGCGCAAGTACTTGTGGTGGGCCATGGGCCGTCCTTGGTGCGTACAGCCACACTGACGCGCAGCCTGATTCCCAATTTCTCTTATCTATCCGAAGTGGGGGCCTCGTTTCTAGACGATAGACTCGGACTTGGTCTGGTTCCCAAGACGCGTCTTGTTGGTTTTTCGAGTCCATCATTTCACTATTTATACAAAGACCGCCATCGATGGGAGCAGGGATGGCAGCCGTTGCCGATCAAGATAGGATCTCTGCAACAGTTTCTTGAGGGCTATGAAAATGCAGGTCGTTTTTTACAGAAGCACGCTCTTCCAGGTCGTTCCAAAGATGTCATGGAACGCGACTTACGCGAGGAGCATAGGGCTCACCGCCTTAGCCGAAGGAAACAAGGCGCACGACTTCGCATGGCATTTATTGCTCTCAAGCGACTATTGCTATGCCGCTATGGCCCTGGTCCTTACGGCAGTACTGATACCAACGACAATGCCTCTTTACCAAAGAAACCGCCACCGTTCACAGAGGAGGTCTCGGCATACCCTGCCGTAGCGCCTATGTCTGTACCGGATGAAGATGGTTTCGAATGGACAGAAGAAGTCTTTACTGACATGCGTCTTGAGCTTGAGAAGCTCGTCTTGCTCGATTTTCTTATGCGAAATACAGACCGCGGTTTGGACAATTTCATGATTCGGTATAATCCCCATCCACGCCCGGGAGAACGACGCATTATGATTGGGGCTATTGATAATTCACTGTCGTTCCCTCATCAGCATCCACAAGGTCTGCGTGATTATCCTTATGGCTGGTTGTACCTCCCGACAGGCCTAATTGGTCTTCCGTTTTCTGATGAGACGCGTCAGCTCTTTTTGCCTAAGCTGACTGATCCCATATGGTGGGCTGGTACCATCGAAGGCCTGCGTCGTATATTCAGTCAGGATGCTCATTTCCACGAGCGTACGTTCCAAAATCAAATGTCGCTGCTCATGGGCCAAGGCTGGCTCATTGTGCAGTGCTTGCGCCAAAAGTCAGAGGGACCCATCGAGCTATGCGCGCGCCCCAAATTTGTCGTTCGCAGCAGCATCCAAATGCTTTCACATGCTCAGTTAGCCGAACTGACGGTCACGGACCTGGTGCAAGGGACCACGTCATTCTCGCGGGCACGTCGTAACATTACTCACAATAATAAACACAACGATCGGTCTGCTCCAGCTTCTGCCATCAATGTTAAGTCGAATCGCCAAAGCCATGCCCATCCTTTGACGCAGTCGATGCCATCGGTCCTTCGGTCGCCAAAGTCTCCATCCTTTCTTTTTTCGCCGTCTTCGAACGCGCGTGGTATTGATATTGTGGAGCGGATGGCACTGGAGCAAAAAAGTCACAAGGTGTTGACAACAGCAACGCCCGCGCCATATGACAGTCCACGAGAGCCACCAAGTTCTAAAGCGTCTCGGCGAATGCGGCCCTTGGATCTCGCTGTCGGAACAAGCATATATCCCTTGCCTGTACTGGTCGAAACAGTTGAACCTGTACGACGACGCACGCCTTTTTCTTTCAACTGAGCGCACGGAGTCTCTCGCCAGGCTCGTACCGTGCCTCTTGCATCTCTTGCATCAAATCACGCCAACGCTCATCATTATGTTGCCAGCATGTCCATATCATGGCCGCGTACATCCGGCGAGTGGGAACAAGTGCACACTGCTTAGTTTGCTCTAATAGCGCGAATGCCTGTTCATACTGCTCCTGCATCAAATGCATTCGCGCCATACGTTCAAAGCAGGTGGCGGTTGGTGTAATACCTTGCTCATGCATGAAGGACCATGCGCGTTCTGCCTCAGCCCTATCTTTCGTGTCTAGGCAGCACTGCAGCCACGCTTGGATGATACCACTCGTTGGCTGCGGCGCTGCATATCCCAGAATCCGGGCGGTCGGCATGTGCTGCAGTTCAGCGGCCGCGTACATGACAGCACTCCATGCTTCCGAAGGCACAGACCGAGGCGCACGTAAAAGCGCTGCGGACGCACAATTTAATGCATCGATACTCTCGGCCGCCTTTCTCATGAGACGCGCCATGGGGGGTGTTTCGGCACCACACGCATGCAATTCGCCAAGCACATCCATCGCCCTGTCAAACTGCCGCGCTTCGCAAAACGCTTCCCATGCAGGAATTAAGTGGACATCTGTGAGCTCAGGAACACATGCCAGTGCGCTAGACACCAACTCTGTATACCCATGTCGCGATGCAGCATGTAGTATAGCGATCAAAAGGCCTTCGTCGGTCTCAAGAGGGCGACTGTGCTCCCAAGCTGTTTGGATGCCAGGTGCATACATGTGCACCGCGCATGTGCGCAAAACGTTCATCCATATGCGTGCAGAAGCATTATTGAAGAGGTTGCGAGTCATATCATACGCGATGCGTGGCTCGCCCGCTTGGTGTGCACACCGCACTATATGCAGCAAGGCATCTTCTCCCAGCACCACAGCTCGCTTTCGAGCGGTATTGACAAGTAATATCATGTATTCAAAATTTGATGTGCGTGCACAGTGGTGAAGCAAGTGGGTATACGTCGTTGGCGTCCAATTCGCAACATGACGTCCTGAAAGTATGGTAAGAGGATGCATAGGTTCGGGCGCATAGTACGACAATACGTCTTGGATGCGAGCCGCATAATCTGATTGCACTGCTGCTTCTAATGCCATATCAAGCATATCGATTTGCGGATGAACATGGCACGCTTTCATATCATCCAGCAGAGCTAGAGCTTCGGACACCATTCCCTGTCGCGCAAATATGCGCATCATTTGACGCCATACAACCTGCATCTCGTCAACAGACCTTCTGCCTTTTACCAATTCAGCATGCTCAAGTGCCCGTGCTAGCGCATGACGCGTCGTCGTCGACACACCTCGCGCCACGAGCTGTGCTGCTCGATGCATACTGAGAGCCAAGATTACCTCCACTATTTGACAAACAGGGGCAACACGGTCCATGCACCGCCGCAGGGGGCGTCGGTGCCGAGCATGTGCGAAAGTTCACGCCCTGTAGCCATATAAAAGCATGGTCCACAACATGGCGTCACCATATGCGGCATACCTGCGAGTCGAACACGCTCATTCTCACGAATTTGGACTGCATCGCCACCCAAAACGACGGCCACTGCGTCACGGGCCCCATCACAAATATCGCAAGGCACACCGTGCCGGTCGTTCTGGGCGACGACTTTCTTCGGTGCCCAGTACTGCCGGAACAGGGATGTCAGCATCCATCGTTGTATATATGTAGTGCGTGGAAAGAGGTCCGGCGGCTCCGTCACGAGGCGCATGTGATCCACGGTCCAAAAATGCTCACAATCACCCACATGTAGAAGCCAGTAGGGCCGGTGAACAGTCAGACACTCGAGTTCAGATATACGCGTGTTCTGGAGTGTGCCGCCATATTTGGCATGTCGTAGGAACGTCATCGTACTCGGCGCGGCTTGCTGAAGTGCATGTACATAACTGTTATCAGGATCTTCGGTAGGGTCCATTCGGCTGTACAGTTTGTCATCTATCATGACACACACATCCGTCTGAAGTGGAAAGGCATCGAAACCTGGATATATACCGTTCTCTTGTCCTGCATCTTCTGCACCCGTCCAGTGACGTGGACATGCCTGGGGCTGGGCGTAACGTGCATGGGGTAAATCACAGTGGCGACATGCCATTTCGTTCACCAGGTTCTCAAGTGTGTGTGCTGATGTACATTCGATCGTTTGTGCATGCACAAGCTCTCCGTCTATATCATAGGAGGCAGGGGTATCATGGGAGAAGTCCGGTGTCGATCCGTCTAGACCACGGGACCGGCGCGAAAGCGGCACATGGCGTCGCGAGTAGACGGATATTTGGAGAACTAGTGTCGGGTCCTTTGGAGACACAGTCACATTACCGATGTGGGCCGATAAGCGTATAGGTTCGGTTTCGGCGGCGTCTTGATCACGTACAGGCACAGCGTGTGCATAGGCTTGCACATGCTCATAATGGTCGAACGCAAAAGCTGAGGGGACTTGGGGTCTTGCTTGAAGTGCGGGGCCTAAAATACGACGAGACCAAGCCTCATCAGCTGCTGAAAGCGCCTCGCCCTGAGATGAAGGCCTTTGTGTTTGTGTCACCCGAGCACAGCGCTGCTGAACCACTTGCAACGCATCATGATCAAGTGGGCGTGTATACTTGGGAGTCACTGGCACTTGATCCAATACTTCTTGAATATGGACGGTTTGGGGCGTCGACGTGTAGGGAAGGAACGCTTCGCCCATTCACAGCGCACCAAGGCCTGGGTGGTGCTTGCCTAAGACATCCCCCTTTTTGCACTCGTATGTAGCCTCCACAAGGCCCTGGTCGGCCGGTCGCTCCCAGTCCAAACACCTCTCGAGGCTATAGTCTATGAGTTGAGTAGATAAGATAGAAAAAGACAGCGCCGTATCCATGCTAAACTATGCTACACATACACGCCCACTGCATTTATGAGCGCAACAAGGCCGACACCAGCACAGAGACTGCTTAGCACGCTCAAAACGGGTGCTTTGATCGATCCGCTGGCGCATGGAAGACTGCGAATACGTATGAATGTGCGAGAAATACGTACGTGGTATAGAAGAATGCCAACAGGAATGCCGCACCCAGAGACACGGATGCAATAGCAGGCAAAAAACGGACAGGGATCAGCGGGTTTTGCACAGGCCATGCATTGTATTCGGCCTGATGTAAGTATTTTCGACACAAATTAGCATACCTCAGCTTGCGCGTATAGCTGTGACATGATCAGTTGTGCTGCCTCGTCGTGATCCGCGCCCAAGATGCAATGGACAGCCCAGCGTACCAGACCCATTTCCGTCTTCGGCCGATATCTCCACTTCAAAAATGACGCGGTGAGGCATGCGTGCAGCTTGTCAAGCGTCCTAAGCCCCATCGCCTCTCGTCCTCCGAGTAACCTATGGAATGAAAGCGCTGGCAAACCTTGTGAACAGGTCATTCAGGCGCTTTGAGCGGATGGGAGAGGCCGTGTTAGGTCGCGTGGGTCCGCTCTTTGTCGCCTTATATGTGATTCTTGTCGGCATGGGCATGGTGGCCTTTTTTACTTGCACGTTTCCGAACCGGCTTCCGATGCCAAACGCTCTCGCTGAAATCATGTCGCTCCCATCCGTATGGCACTTGATTTTAGCAGTACCAAATGCGCTCTGGGAAGGCATCGTCGCGGATGCGTCAGCCATGATCGTGTGCTTTGTTGTCACCTTGCTGTGTCTCTATATTGTGACCATGATGATCTGGTCCTATTATATGGCGTGTACTGTGGGACCAGGGACTGTGCAACACGGGCTGCCCTCTCCGAACAGAGAGTGCCGGCTTGGTCCGGGTAGCAGGTCGTGGTGGCGCACGCGGCAATATCAAGTAGCCGCGGCCGCTTGCATGAAGTTGCCGCTGGACGTGGAATTGGACATGATATGCAAAAGTCTAAGTGATAAAAACCCATTGCCTGAAAAATACGTGTGCGGCAATCCTGAAGAGGATCTCCGCTGCGCATTTCGTTTTTGTAAAAAGTGCAAACCTGTGACACTGGCCAAGGCTCTGTCGTGTCTTCCGCCCGAGTTGCGATGGGAGGAGAAAATCAATCGCCGGGCGGGTGTCATGCGGCAATGGGAAGAATCTGCTCTGGCCAATACTAATACTCCGCATCAAGTTCCCGATGCACCTGCTGCATTGTTCCATGATCAGGAAGACGAGGGCGAGCATGATATTCACGCATGGCTCGGTGACAAGGAAGCCAAGATGATCGTGTATCCCCCCAAGCCTGAGCGGGCACATCATTGCCGTACGTGTAATGCGTGTATCCTGAAATTCGATCATCACTGCCCATGGCTAAATCAATGCGTGGGTCTAGGAAATGAACGGTATTTTATATTGTTCATGCTCTGGTTCTCCCTTGGTGCATTGATATTCGCCATCGCTGGTTGGCCTATCGCTTATAATGCTCTGGTGAACAAGATTTGGATGTCGACCGTGTTCCCACGTATTCTATACCTAGCCCTTTACGCAAAGGCCATTGTGATGGGGCCGGCGGTATTTATCCTGGCATTGTGGCATTTGTACCTGGCAGCACGCAATGAAACGTCTGTGGAGAATCAGGATCATGCGCATTACCAAAAAGCAGCCAAGGAGCGAGACGCGGTATTCCAGAGCGTGTACGATCTGGGTTGGATTCGCAACCTGCAAATATTCTTCAATGTGGGCCCTGGAATGGCTGCCAGCTACTATACCCTTCTCCTCCCGCTGCATGTGGAACCCTATTCAGATGGATGGCATTGGGCCAAGTGCGCTGGTTTTGGAGGACAACACGCTGGTATTATGAGAGAGGAGGAGTTTACAGATGATGAGGGAGGTCCCGACTAGTATATAGGCATCATGAATAAAGTTTTGTGACAAGGTTGACTTGCGCGCCACCCTCGGCTTTCCCCACAAATATTTTCCCCCTCTCATCATGCCTCCCGGACCAGCCTGGGACTATATCTTAAAATTCATCATCATTGGGGACGCGTCTGTCGGCAAGTCTTCCCTGCTTGTACGTTTCACGGAAGACCGTTTTTTAGTCGAGTCTGATGCTACCATCGGCATCGAATTTGGATCGCAAATCGTGACGCTTGATTCCGGGGAACGACTCAAACTGCAGATCTGGGACACAGCGGGCAGTGAACAGTTTCGGAGTGTACGTCCTTATGACTCATAACAGATCACACGCTCCTATTATAAGGGGGCTGCGGGCTGCTTATTGGTGTACGATGTGACCGAGCATGATACCTTCGAGCATTTGCCCAGCTGGCTCGATGACGTTCGCGAGCAAGCCGAAGAAAACGCCAGCATTGCCTTGGTAGGAAATATGGCCGATCGCCCTAGTACACAGCGTACTGTATCAGAAGATGAAGGCAGAGCGTTCGCTCAGCAGCATAAGTATGTACATGTGGCTGACAGCCCAGCTTGCTATTTTTTGAGACAAGTGCTAAGACTGGTCAGGTACGATGTCTTCATGACTGACGCGCAGAATGTGACTGAAGTATTTACATCTATCGCAAAAGATATCTTTGAACGATACAAAATGAACCCACCAGAATCAAGACAGGCGGCTAACCATGTTGAAAGTGTTCATCTTGACGCCTCGACTGCCCGATTCGGAGCGTCATGCTGCACGTAAAAATAGCTTTGTGAAAGAGTGGGCAAACAGATATCAACAATAATGTCTACGATGGTATTTACGCGGTAGATTGAGTGATCTCTTCATTGGACGCATTTTGCTCCGAACGCCAGTCGCCGCCACTCGAGCCCTGGTGCCAATCTGGAGCATTCCACACGGGCAGGTCGGGGCCGTATTGCTCTGCGGCCTCAGAGTGCATGCGCTCAAGACGCTCTTTCCAGCCAAGCCGCAAAAAGTCCTCTTTGACGTGAGCTTCGCGCCTTCTTTCTCGATTTTCGACAGCGAGTTGCTGGTACAATTCACGCACCAAAGGGGGGGACGCGTGTCGAAGATGCATAAAATTACACTGGCCTCCACGATTGCATTCGTTGGTCTCATTTTGTCGGCAGCACGCTTCGCGAAAGTCGCTCACTGGTGACAGCTCTGCGAAAAGGGGGCGTTGATAGTACCACCGCGTATTTAGACCATCCACGGCGCATTGCGCCTCGTCCTCCGTCTCGTAGCGGGCATAGACATTTCCAATTAGATGGTCACCCACATTATCACAGACATGCATCTCAACAAGATGACCATATGCGCTCAGTCCCTTAAAAAAGTCAGCGAAGAAATCGTCAAACTGCTGCTGCAATTCTGCATCGGATGCGCGGCAGTCAGGGTCGAGATATTTGGGATTTTGGTATACATTAGATAGAAGAATGGTTCGTGAGCGTTCTGGCTGAATATGACGACGTGAACACCTGTCTCCATGCCTACATGCTCCTATTTTGAAATAAAAGGAGCAGTTTACCTTATCTTGTTCTGTGCCATAGTCACGAGACGTAGGCATCATGTCGGCTAAGGGGCGAGAAGGAATGCCTTGTCGTTGCGCACGACGATCGAATGTTCTCCACGTGGCACCACGTGATTCTACTCGCTTGAGGACGACGCCAGTAGCATTCACGTCGTCCAAATCGACGCGTGGCGTGTGGGCTGCCATACCTTGAGGAAAGAATCCGTCTGGGTGGATGACTGTTAGCCATCGCAAACCGCGCCCGACGCACTCGAATCAGGAGCGATCTTGTACGTTTCAAATAACTTACTTTTGCAGCTGCTTCTGAGCCTGGTGTGCGATACCACTGCGACGTGTGCGGTGCAGATATCACATTGACCGTGCGCATTCGGTGTGCGGGTGGGTGCGAAGACTTCGATCTGTGTGGCACATGCTTTTGTACTGGCTCGGAACTGGGTCAGCATAAAGCATGGCACGACTACCGTGTCATTGAGCAGCATGCGACGCCTGTGTATTGTCCAGACTGGGGCGTGGATGAAGAACTGCTACTGATTGATGGATGCCAGCTATATGGTGTGGGAAACTGGGCAGATATTGCTGACCATATCGGTAATCGCACCAAAGAAGAGGTACAGCGTCATTTTATCGACGTGTATATTGAAGGTAAAAATGGTATGCCGTCCGGTGAGGAGCGTGCCCAAAAGGCCGTGGATGCGTGGCGCGAAAACCACGCTTGTGACCCAGAATGCCAGGGTGAAGAGCCGCTGCCCATCGTTGGACCTGACCAAGACTTTCACGCCGACATTTCTTCCGACGAGTTTCAGCTGCAGCGTCGTCAGCGCATTGAACAGTTACGTGCCTCGCAAATGCCGATCGTGCCACCCAAAGTGGCCAAGCCGCTCGTCTCAGCCCCTACGACGCATAGCGAAATTTCTGGATTTATGCCCGGACGATTGGAGTTTGAACAAGAGTTTGAGCAGGAAGCGGAGCATGCTGTCAAGGACATGGAGTTTGGACTGGTATATTCGTTCGGAGGTGACAGCATGCCGACGGAGAAAGAGGCATTGGATGGAAAGAGTGCTACGCAGGGCCAACCACGTATGGAGTCTAGTGGACGCGGTGGCCCTGTTCCGGCAGCCGCGCCGAACCAAGATGATATGGAAGAAGAGACGTTTTCTGATGCCCTCGATACGCATCCACCCCCTGACGAATCTATGCAAGTGGACGACAAAGAAGATGCACAAGAAAATGCAGTGCCAGATACCAAATCCGAGGCGAAGACAGAAGACGTTGCCCATGATGATCATACCCCTGATTGGGAAGAAGATCCGACCGACTTGGAACTCAAACTGGCCATCCTTGACATTTACAGCGGCCACTTGGACCGCCGAGCTCGCAAAAAGCAGTTTCTTTTTGAGCGCAACTTGGTGGACTACCGACGAAATACAGCAGGCGAGCGTCGGCGGCCCAAGGAGGAGCGTGATTTGCTGGCGCGTATCAAGCATTTTTCGACGCTTCAGACAGCCATGGACTTTGAAGAATTATACCAGAACCTGTGCTATGAAGAGGCACTAAAAAGAGTCGTTCGGCAGCTTCAGCAGTACCGTACATTGGGTATTACGACGCTGTCCGAGGCAGCACGCTACGAAAGTGAGCTGGCCGAGCGCACGAAACGGCAGATGGAGGCCGCAGAAGGAACGCTGCCGGCCCAGACAGCAGGTCGTGCTCGGCACCGTGATCGAAGTCAGTCCGTCCTGGATAAGAAGGAAGGCGATGAGTTCTCTTTTGCAAGTGCGCCATCGATCCAATTGCTTTCGCCAGAGGAGCAGCAGCTATGCTCGGCGCTGCATATACTTCCGCAGCCCTTCCTGCTTCTCAAGTCGGTCTTGCTCACCAGCAGCTTTGTGCACCATCGCGAGTTGACCATCGAGCACTGGGCGCATTTGTGTGCGATTGATCGCCGCAAACTTGCGCACATATACGACTTTTTCCGTGATCGTGGCTACTTTCAGGTCGTGACGCAGGCGTCGGCCTGGTCAGAGGCGCCGCCTCCGTCGACACGGGCGTCGTCTCGCGCTACGACAGACGACGGCGTCCGGTCGTAGACATACCCTACAGAGATATTTAGTGTATATGTATCTATGCGATAAAGGTACGTGCGTTCTCAAACATGCGGAACCACGGACTGCGTCCGTTCCAGCGGTTGGCCATGTCCGACGGCACCCAGCTGAGTGCTTGTGTCGCCACGACGCGCTCTGGATGCGGCATGAGGGCTAGTACCCGGCCCTTGTTCGCCGTCACACCGGCCACATTGGCCGTCGAGCCATTGGGGTTAAGGGGGAAGCGGTGGTCCGTGTACTTGAGGGCGATGCCGCGCTGAGCATCTAGTCCTTCAAGCGTGGACGAGCCGCGGAACGAAGCTCGGCCTTCAGCATGAGCGAGTGCTACTGGGATGCGACTGCCTTGCATACCACGGAAAAAGATGCAGTCGGTCGACTTGATCTCCACGGTGGTGAACCGCGCTTCAAAGCGGCCACTTTCATTCGGCGCAAACAGCGGCCAGTGTTCCGCCCCGGGAATGAGACCCGCACGACCTAGCACACTGAACATCTGGCAACCATTGCACACGCCGAGTGCGAACGTCTTTTCGCGCTGGAAAAAGGCCGCGAATTCGGCATTCACGTGTGGCGAATGCAGAATGGACTGGGCCCAGCCACGGCCGGATCCCAGTACGTCACCGTACGAAAAGCCACCGCAGGCAGCCAAACCGACAAACGGCTCCAGAGACACGCGCTTCGACAGCAAGTCGGTCATGTGTACGTCCACCACGCAGAAGCCCGCCTGAGCGAAAGCCCAAGCCATCTCGACATGGCCGTTCACGCCCTGCTCACGCAAAATGGCCACACGTGGCTGCGATGCCAGCGGCCGCTCCACGGTATCAGGATCCGACCACTTGGACGAGTCGGCGGGCGAAAACGTCAGTTCGTAGGTCAGAGCTGTGCGTTCGCTGCGCTCGCTAATCAGCGCATACTCCTGCTTGGCCGACTCTGGATTGTCTCGCAGCGTCTGCATGTGGAACGACGTCGCAGCCCACGCTTTTTGGGCGTCAGCACGAGTCGTCGAATACACTGTCTGACCATGGCAGCGGACGTGGATCTCTTCATCTTCCAAGCGTACGTGACCAATGACGCGCACGGCCTGGCCAGGCACACCCAGACTTGTGAGCACAGACGTCACAGCAGACACATCAGCGCTGCGCACTTGCAGGACGGCACCCAGTTCCTCATTAAAGAGGGCCGCGACAGGCGAGGCACGCACAATCTGGGAGATGTCCAGGTCAACACCCACACGACCTGCAAACGCCATCTCCAGCACCGTCGTAAGCAGACCACCATCCGAACGATCGTGGTATGCATGCACAAGCGGAGCCGCCTGCGGCATGTTGGTATGCAGCTGCTTGAGCATGGCCATGGCATGGAAAAAGGCTTTGAGAACGTCCGCATTCTCCACATCAGGCGACTCCGTTCCCACTTGACGGAACACTTGCGCCAACGCGGAGCCACCCAGACGTTGATGGCCATTTGCCAGGTCAATCAGCACTAAGCTCGAGTCGATACGCTGAAGCTGCGGTGTCCAAGTCTCGGACACGCGTTCCACTGGTGCAAAGCCGGTAATGACGGGACTCAAAGGCGCATGCACCGTACGTGCTTCGCCGGCCTCTGTGCGCCACGACATACCCATAGACATCGAGTCCTTGCCGACGGGAATCGACAAGCCCAGCTTGGGACACAGGTCCAAGCCAATGGCCTGGACGGCGTCGTACAGCGTCGCACCGTCCTGCTCGTACCCAGCCGAGCACATCCAGTTGGCGCTCAGCTTGACCTTGGTAATATCGTCAACGTACGCCGCAGCCATATTGGTCAGTGTCTCAGCTACAGCCATGCGCGCCGCTGCAGCACCACTCAGAATCGAGAGCGGCGTGCGCTCGCCACTCGTCATGGCCTCACCAGGCGCAGCGTCGTCAAACGAGTACGACGTGCGCGTCACGGCCACATCGGCCACAGGTACCTGATACGGCCCCACCATCTGGTCACGCGTGACTAGACCCGTGACACTGCGGTCGCCGATCGTAATCAGATAGGCTTTGCTGCCGACAGACGGCAGGTGCAGCACACGGTCCACAGCTGCAGCGAGACGAGCCTGCTCGTCCAAGCCGGGCAGGTACGACGACAGAGACGCGTCAAATGCCTGCAGCTGGCGCTCGACATGCACGGCCGAGCGCTCCATTTTGGGCGGCTTGCCAAAGAGCGTCGACATGGGCAGGTCAATGCACGTCTCGTTCCGCAGTCGGTCATGGAGCACGAGACGCTGCTCTTGGGTGGCGTAGCCAACCACGGCGACAGGACATCGCTCACGCTCGGCTATGGCCTTGAAGGCAGCGAGATTCGAGGGGCGGACAGCCAGCACATAGCGCTCTTGGCTCTCGTTGCACCAGATGGCCAGTGGACTCAAAGATGAGTTGCCCAGAGGCACGTCACGCAGCTCAAACACGGCACCGAGACCGGCATCATGCACAATCTCGGGCAGCGCATTGCTCAGACCACCAGCACCCACGTCATGGATACTCTCGATCGGGTTCGTCTGGCAGGTGCAGCAAAAGTCAATCACCTCTTGGCAGCGGCGCTGCATCTCGGCATTCTCACGCGACACACTCACAAAGTCCAGCTGCGAGCGATTGCCTTCGCCGCCACCAGCCAGCGAGGAGCTCGTACCACCTCCGAGGCCAATCAAATAGCCAGGACCGCCCATGACAATGAGCGCATCACCTGGCTCAATGTGGCCCTTAAATGTGTAGGCAGGGCGCACATTACCAAGACCACCAGCCAGCATGATCGGCTTGTGGTAGCCACGCCACTCCATCGTGCCCTTGTCAGTCGGCACCTTCTCACACAACGTGCGCCAGAAACCAGTCAGCGCCGGACGTCCAAACTCATTGTTGAACGATGCCGAGCCAATCGGCGCATCACGCATGATCTCGAACGCACTCGATACATGCATCGGCTGTCCCACGTCCTCTTCCCATGGCTGCCGCGCTTCGCCAGGCAGCAGCAGATTCGAGGTCATGAAGCCAGCCAGACCCGCTTTGGGCTTGGAGCCACGGCCCACGGCACCTTCGTCACGAATCTCGCCACCGGAGCCCGTGGCGGCACCCGGGTACGGCGAGATGGCCGTGGGGTGATTATGAGTCTCGACTTTAGCCAAGATCGGCATAGCCTCTCGACGACCGATGTACACGTTTGGAATGGCGGGCGATGAGGCATCAGGCACAGGGAGGAAGCGAATGCCCTCCGAGCCATCCAGAACGGCGGCATTGTCCGAGTACGCACTGATGGTGTGGTCTGGCGTCACCTTGTGCGTGTTGCGGATCATCGCAAAGAGCGACTGTGGCTGCACTTTGCCATCAATGGTCCACGTTGCATTAAAGATTTTGTGGCGACAGTGCTCCGAGTTGACTTGAGCAAACATAAACAGCTCGACATCCGTGGGGTTCCGCCGTAGAGGCGCAGTGTCGCCCTGTCCACGCACAAAGGCATCAACAAGGTAATTGATCTCATCAGGTGCTAGCGCTAGACCATACAGCTTGTTGGCGACCTCGAGGCTGTCGTGTGCCGCTTCCCAGTTGGTATCATCTGCCGACGAAAGCAGCTCCACAATCCGCAGCTCACCTGGCTCGCCATGGCCGAAAAGTTCCTTCACGTGTACCGACGGCGGCTCGCGCGAAATAATTTGCGTCATGCGGTCGTGTAGACATGACTGCACACGGCCCAACTCGTCGTCAGAAAGCGGCTCCATCACATCGAGTACGAAAGCCATACCGCGTTCCATGCGCGCAATCATGCCATCCATCTCACAGATATGCGAAATGTCCGTGGCCTTCGATGACCATGGCGTCGTGTTGCCGGGTCGAGGCAGGACAAAGAGGACATCCTTACCAGCCGTAGTCTGTCCCTGAAGCGCAAGCTGTACCGCCTCACGCGTGCCGGGCAGCACAATATCGTCGCCGTAGTTCAAAAGATCATCCAAACGCTGACGCTCAGTACTCGACGCGTCTTGGAGAATCGACAGCTCGTCATGCGAAGGCACAAGGACCAGGTGCAGAAACACGCCATCCAGACGCTGGACGTGCGGGGCGACGGCCTGAACCTGCTCCAAAAGCTGCTTCCGCTTAGCCTCTAGCGACGTCGAGGGACCAAGCAGCGTAATGCACGGTGTGGCATCCATCGGAAAAGCGGACAATGCGCGGCGTCGCTACAGGGCCACGGCAGGAGGAAAAAAAAATTCGAGCCGATGGCCTCGTTCCTTTTTTCGGCACAGCGACTACGCTCCCATTGGGGCTTATGTCAGCGCAGCACTCCTGATCGTCTTCCAACGCCGCCACCATGGGCGAAGAAGTCGTGTTCAAAAAGCGGCCTCGCGCAGGCTTGCGTGACGTACGCAAGCGGGTGATAGAAGACGAAAAGGACGATGCTACGTCCTCTGTTGTGACGAAAAAAACGAAAGGCGAGCGTGATGCTGCAGCAGCAGCGAGCCTTGTGCCTGACCGATTTGGCGAGACGACCGTGCACGCGACAGAGCGGGCGAATGCCTCGGCCACCAATGCCAATGCGAATCGTGATGATGCAACGCGTGGTGCGGATTGGGATGTTGCGGAGGAGATGCAGTATTTCCATGAGACAACCCAAGCGCCCAAGACGAACGATGATGGAACCTATCGCGGCATGGCCCATTATGCCAAGTACACACAGGAGCGTGACGACGGCACATCGGCCAAGTGGAAAGCAAAGGGACCGATGAAGGCGCCTGCCAATGTGCGCACAGTCACGGTTGTGGACTACCAGCCCGACATTTGCAAGGACTATAAGGAGACGGGCTACTGTGGATTTGGTGATACATGCAAATTCCTGCACGACCGAAGCGACTATCTCGCAGGATGGCAAATGAACTCCATGGGTGAGGCGGCTGATGCACGTGCGGGAACGTACGGTGCGGACCTTGAGGACGACGACAAGGAAGAAGACATTCCTTTCGCTTGTCTCATCTGTCGCGAGCCTTTTACAGATCCAATCGTGACATTATGTGGACATTACTTTTGTGCCAAGTGTGCTATTGCGCGGTTCACCAAGACGCCCAAGTGCTTCGCCTGTGGGGCCAAGACACATGGGCTGTTCAATTCGGCCACGAAGATTATCGAGCGGATGAACAAGCGTCAGTCTGACAAGGCCGAGGCTCGCGCGGAGCGGCGCCGAATGCACGGCTTGGATAATGACGAAAGCACTATCACGATCGATGGTGTGTCGTCCGGAACTTGAACGCACCAGGCGTTTCGAGTTTGGAGCCCAAGCGCCACATACCCAATCGACACCGCTTGGCGTGTTCTTCTGCCCGTTCCAACGCCTTACGACCTGACGTCGCCCCGAACAAGAGCCGTGACCAGAGCGATGGTGGACCGTACGTCGCATTGGCACTGCGGTACACGGTCGCCAAGCCTTTTCGCACGAGTGCCAGCGATACGTTAGTGGGCCACAGGTATGGCCATCGGTACACGTAGGGCGTGCCGACGAGGCGTTGGTACTGATCGATGAGGGCCATATCGAGCCACACAGTGCGTCCCTCGATGAGTCGCCGCAGCTCCTTGTGTGCCACATCTGCGTATGGCTGTGCCTCGCGGCCAAAGTGTGCGGCCTCCGGTGCATCAACCCCGGCCAGTCGCACAGAAATGGTCTGATGTCGCAGGTCGGATGCCTTGGTCGGCGGCCTGTGCCACCGCTGACGAAGAAAGGGAATACCTGGTGTGTGGTACAAGCGGAAGCCATCGGCGTCGCCCACACTGGTGACGCGTCCCACGATACAGCTCCGCGATCGCAAGATAGAGGGCGTGATGTATGAGGCGTTGGGTATACGCCGGAAAAATCGGCGCCAAATAAGAAAGGACCCCGCAATGGTGCCAGCACTGACGCATGCTGCTCCCACCGGCGTCGATATCGCCTCAATGAAAAGCCGAACGGGCCATGGAAAAGTGAGTATCGGTGCATCCTCGCACGGTGCATGCACGCGAAACGGGTCGCTGTCGCCCTTGGCCACGACACGCAGCCAATCGTCGCCCATATGATCGCGCAATTGCTCCATGCGCTGCTTGTAGGTATCGAATGTGGTAGCGGCCTCAGGGCGCCGTGTGGGCGTTTTAGGATGACTCTTTTTGCGCCGCTCAGTCGACGTGATGGTGGGAGAGGCGGTGACGTGGCGCACCTTGGGTGCATACCGCGCCTCAATGACAGCGCTGTCGCGCTGGGGTTGCATGGCGACGCGTTGAGCAAGCATGGATGAGACCCGTCGACGTTCAAAGAACCCACAAGGTACATCGTCCAAGACTACGTGTTTGTGCTCGAGCGCAAAGAAGTAAAAACACGCGACGCGTGCGTCTGGATGTGTGTCCAACAGCGGATTCGAATGGATCCAGACATGCGAAATCTGGGGCAGCGTAGCGAGGCGTCCCACCTCGCCTGGATCTTGTATGATATTCGCACGCAGATCGATTTGCTCAAGTGTATGTAGCCGCTCGACGCCACACAAGCTCTCGAGACGGTTTCCGCCAAGATTCAGTACACGGATGTGCGGTAGCGAGAGGTAGATGCCAAGGACGCTGTCGATCATGTTGCCCGATACATTGAGGGCCTGGAGTTTGTCCAAACACTCGAGGGCAGGTGGCACGGCATTCAAGAGGTTGTGAGACACGTCCAAGTAGCGTAGCGACGGAAGGATCGTGGTCATGGACGAGGGCACAAATGTGAGCTCGTTGTGAGCAAGGCATGCGTACTGAAGCGCGTGCCAGGCGGCAGCAGGGAGAGACTCAACGTGGGCATCACGCTGCACGAGGCCGACGAACAGGTCTGTTATATCAGCCATACTGATATGTGTGCACACTAGCGAGGTGAGCTGAATGCTCAGGCGGTCCCAGCCGACGATAGAAGCGGGATCGACGCCATCCAACGCAAGATGTCGGATGCCTTTGCATACAAACAGTGGCGTCGCATGCTGGCCAGGAAAGTCGGCGAATGCAGGGTCCACGGACGTCGGTGGCGGTGTGATACGTAGTGACGACACGCGGCTTAGCACGGAGTAGAGGTAAGCGTACAAGCGATCAGGATCCGGGGCATCTATCGTGCTACCCCACCAGGTTGATACGGATGACTGGATCGTTTGCTGAATCGACGCGATACTGTAAGCATCGCTGTTGGGGATGCCCGAGCTAACGACACCTGGCAACGAGCGTCGGGGCGTGCATGGCACATCTAGTGGGCCCACGTCGAATCCGAGGCCTTCACATCGCACAAGCAGGTAGTACAGGTGGTGCACATCGATTTCGAGCGCACGCACCTGCTCAGCACGGAACAGTGCTGCCTCATGGCGCTTGATCCATCGTGCCCATGTCGTGAACCAAGCGTCCATGGGTAGGTGGAGGAAGAGGCGCTTTTCGGCGGGGCCGCGTGGCCTTTTTTTCTTCTTGCGTCATTGTATGCCCCTTGGGCTGGGAGTGTGTCTAGTTTGGAGACAGACTCTTTTGCGACGAGCCTTTTTGCGCCCAGTACTTCCTACCAGAGCGTTTTTTTTTCAGCGTAGTGCGATGACAGAAGCTGAAGCGGCCGTGAATCTGCTGGCTGACCCTGAGACGGGCGAGATGATTAGCAAGAGCGAGCTCAAGCGCCGACAAAAGCAGCGGCAGAAGGAGGGTCAGAAGGCTGAGAAGGCGGCCAAGATGCAGAAGGAGAGTGATGCTGCGCCTGCCAAGGCTGGTGCGAACTTGGCAGCTGAAGATGCCCTTACGCCGAACCAGTACTACGAGATGCGGTGCCGTGCGATCCAAAAGCTGCGTGAGACCCGCCAGCCTGATCCGTACCCGCACAAGTTCCATGTGTCGATCAGTCTGACGGACTTTATTGCGCAGTACCAGGACAAGGTTGAGGCGGGCTCGCAGCTTCCTGATGTCGTATCCGTGGCCGGCCGTCTGCACAACATGCGTGCGTCTGGCCAGAAGTTGCGTTTCTACGACCTGCACGCTGAGGGCGTCAAGATCCAGATCATGGCACAGATGCAGGACCACAAGGAGGGCGACTACTTTGAGGCGCACGACCTGCTTCGCCGCGGCGATGTGGTGGGTGTCAAGGGTGTGCCGGCCAAGACGAAGAAGGGCGAGCTGTCGATTGTGCCGCATGCGATCCAGCTGCTTTCGCCCAACCTCAAGATGTTGCCGAAGGCATCGGGCGGTGGCTTTACGGACCAGGAGCAGCGCTACCGCAAGCGCTACCTCGACCTGATTATGAACCAGCCCGTGCGTGACATTTTCGTGAAGCGCGCTCGTACGATTCAGTATATCCGACGCTACCTCGACACGCTGGGCTTCCTCGAGGTCGAGACGCCGATGATGAACCAGATTGCTGGTGGTGCGAGCGCCAAGCCGTTCATTACGCACCACAATGACCTCAAGATGGACCTGTTTATGCGTATTGCACCGGAGCTGTACCTCAAGGAGCTCGTGGTCGGTGGTCTCGACCGAGTGTACGAGATCGGCCGTGTGTTCCGTAACGAGTCGATTGACCAGACGCACAACCCCGAGTTTACGACGTGTGAGTTCTATATGGCGTATGCGGACATGTACGACCTCATGGACATCACTGAGAGCATGGTCTCGGGTCTTGTCAAGGCTGTGACGGGTGGCTACAAGGTGACGTACCACCCCGATGGCAAGGACGATCCGAATGGCCGGGTGTACGAGATCGACTTTTCGACGCCGTGGAAGCGGTTCGAGATGATCCCCGAGCTCGAGAAGCAGCTGCAGGTCACGTTCCCCCCGGCCGACCAGCTGCACACCGAGGAGACGCGCCAGTGGCTGAGCGACCTGTGTGCGAAGCACAATGTGGACTGCAGCGAGCCACGCACGGCCAACCGCCTGATCGACAAGCTCGTGGGTGAGTTTATCGAGTCGCAGTGTGTGAACCCGTCGTTCATCATTGGTCACCCTCAGATCATGTCGCCCCTGGCGAAGCGTCACCGCTCGATCCCTGGCCTTTGTGAGCGCTTTGAGGCGTTTGTGGCGACGAAGGAGATCGCGAATGCGTACACTGAGCTGAACGACCCGTGGGTGCAGCGCGAGAACTTTGAGGAGCAGGCGCGACAGAAGGATGCAGGCGACGACGAGGCGCAGGCGGTAGACCACGTCTTCCTCGATGCGCTCGAGCATGGCCTGCCACCGACGGGTGGCTGGGGTCTGGGTATCGACCGCCTCGTCATGTTCCTGACGGACTCGAACACGATCAAGGAGGTACTGGCGTTCCCGGCGAACAAGCCGGAGCAGTAGCGTGAATCCATGCAAGATAGTCACGTACGCCCTCCAGTTGCATACGTAGCGCATCACTAGCACTCTGCTTACGCCCGACGTATGCCAGGATCGCCGAGACTTGCTCGGGATGCGTCGCTGCGAGCCATGCATGGTCGTACACGAGCAGGGCATGCGACCAGTGTCCGGACGAGTGCGGCAGCGGGCCAAAGCGACCACCACTGGCGCTGAGAGCTGCGCGCGGTTCGCAGGCTGGAAGTAGGTGCCAAAACGTCCTGCCTTCGGCGTCGCTTCCCAGGGGGCCCGAGCGGAAGCCTGCGCGGCGCTGCGCGAGGTAGGCCTGCGCACGCGCCTCGAGCTGCCATTGCGTGTGTGTCTCGGCCAGCTCCTCTAGTTCGCTCTTCCAGCGCGCGTACCTGGGCGACGACATGCTCGGTGCGCGTTTTTTGTGCGTGCGCATCACCTGCTCGCATTCCGCGTCGACGTCTGTGACGCGCTGCCGCGCTCGGCGCTCGGCGTCAGCGGCGGGCTCGAGCAGGGGCTGCACGAGTCGGTGCAGGGGACTTTCATGCGGTGTGCGTGCGTAGCTCAGGGCGTCACACAAGTCGACGAGGCAGGCGATTTTGCCTTCGAGGGACATGGGCGGCGCATCGTCCGTGAGGCGTTCTCGCGCGCCGAGCACGCGCTGTGCACGCTCTTCCATCTCGGCACGGCGCTGACGAGCAGCGCGATCGCCAGCGCGCTTCGAGCGTCGTACGCCGACCTCTTCTGCGTCGTCGTCCACCGCCTGCTGCAGCGCAGCCTCGAGGCGTGCTGTGCTGCGCGTGCGTCGCGGGCCCACCGGCGAGTCGGGCACGTACGTGGCACGCTTAGAGCCCCACACGGACGTGTCGACGGCGACGTCCTCCAGGATGGTGGGCTCGGCAAACGTATCGGCCAAGGCGCGCGCCCGCGCCCAGGGCGTATGTGCCGCGGGGGACGCAAAGGTGCGCAGCGCCTGGACGGTGTCGTGCGTGCGACTCGTCGGCTGGCCATGCTCGAGCGATGCAAGATGCGCCAGCGGGAGCATCAGGCGGCACAGCAGCTCGTACGCCAGGGCATCGTCCCATGTGTGAAGGGCGTCCAATCGGGGGAGGGGCCACGTAAGCGCCTCGACGTGGTCGAGATGCACCAAATACGTGTACAAATACAGCCGCGCATGCATGTTCGCGTACGGCAGCGGCCCCTCATACCACAGCGGCAGCGCGGGAAACTCGGCGCGCTTGAGCTTGATCCGCTGCGTGCGCGGCGCCCAAGACAGGTGGGTCTGCTGCATTCACGTTGTGGTTTCTCCACAACGTATGGGCCGCGCACGACGCCGGCGAACGTCGGCGACGGACCCGATCGATGCGGAGCGCAGCACGGTCGCGTTCCCGGTCGCGGACACCTCGACGGGGCCGCCGTTTCCGAGTGCCCGCACGGTGCTTCTGCATCCGCGCACGCCTCTGCTCGCGCTCCGTGAAAGTGAGGTGGACATGCTCGGTGCGCCTGTGCCGTGGCCCGAGTGGCTGGGGCGCGTATCGCGAGGACGAGGCGCCGCGGTGTGTACGCACGGCACGCTGAGCGATGTGAGTGGACTATCTCAGGGCGAGCCGCGGTCCTTTCAGGGCCTGTTGGACTGTGCCGAGCACGCCGCCGTGCCGGTCACGTTTCGTGGGCCGTATGCGGCGGCGCTGCATCAGGTGTGGCGTCGGCACAGACCGGACGAGCCCATGCCCGTCTTTCTTTCTGGGCTCGGCGGCGACGTGGTGCGTGTGCGATCGTCGCCGCCGCGCGCGGGCCTCGTGTTCAGCGAGCGCGTCGCCCTCAAGGCGCTGTTGCACACCGAGGCGGCGGAGGAGCTGCTCTTGTGGTTCGAGGGCGATCGGTCGCGCCCCACGACCCTCGTTCTGCAGCCGCCGAACGAAGCTGACGAGCGCGCGGCGCCGCCCTCACAGACGAGCACGCTCAGTGACGCGTCCCCGCCGTCTTGGCCCGGCCACGTACTGGACCTCGCACGGCCCGGCACACTGGATGGGATCACGTACACACCCCTCGCCGACGTCCAGGTGCATTCGACCGTGCATGTGATGGGTGTTGTGATGGACAAGCCTGTCGTGCACCTACCACGCACTCGTGCACATGGCGGCATGACAGATGCCATGGTTCGTCTCGCCATACAGCCGCCCAAGCCATGGGACGGCGGTGCGTCGCTGCTCGTCATGAATCTGTTTGCACGCCACCTAGATCGACTGCCCACGCATGTCGTGCGTGGCGACGCGCTGCTGGTTCGACAGCTGCAGATCCAGGCGTACCAGGGCAAGGCGCATGGCGTCGGACCGGCGTTCCAGCCATATACGTGGGCAACGTGCCATGCGCCACACCACTGCACGGCGTCGCCCGGCACCGAGCTAGGCGCCGAAGAGCGCGCCGCCCTCGTGCAAATGGTGCAGCACGGCACATCCGCGGCGGTCAGCACGCATCCGCTCGTCACGCTCGATGCGCTGCAGCCCAATACGTACGTCGACATGATTGTCGAAGTCGTGCGGGTCAAGCACTTTGGCGCCGTGCCCGACCTCTTCGTCGCAGATTACACGACGCATCCACTCATTCACGGTCACGATGCTCTCTTGGCCAAGCATCACGCACGGCCGGACGTGTCGGATCACATGGTGTTTCAGATCGGTCTGTGGGGGCAACAGGCAGGTTTGTCGACGCGCTTACAGCCGCGTCAGCTGATCCGCATCAACAACGTGCGCATCAAGACGAACGCGCTCGGTATGCTACAGGGCTCGTTGGGCACGTCGACAGACCGCGGCTACAACGTCGCTGTGCTCTCCGAACGCGATCCGCTGGCGCAGCCTCTGTGCACGCGCCGCGCCGAATGGCTCGAACTGTGCACGCCGGCCAAGCGGCAGCGCCTCTCGCCGCCCAGCCCGGTGAGGCCGCCGCGCTTCGAGCTCTGGGAGGCAGAAGAGCCACTGATTCGCTCGATTTTGGACGGGTACTCCCCGGCCATCTTGGATACCCCGTGCTGCGTGCTGCGTGTGTCGCCCGAGCACGACTGGTTGCGCGCTTACTGCTCGACGTGCCACCGGATCCTTCCCCAGGCGCATGCGTTCTGTACGACGTGTGCGGACGAAGACGGCCAGGCCCTTGTCCGTGTGCTGCATCTGGTCCTGCATGTGTGCGACGCAAGTGATGCACCTGCCTCCCGACGCGGCGCCGAGTACATCGACACGCTACCGCTCGTGGCCACCGGGCATGTGGCTGCAGCCTATCTCGGATGCTCGGTGCAAGAGTACGAGTCGGATCGCTCCGCCTCGCATGACCGCATCCTGGAGCGCACGACGCGGCCTGCCGCACACCTCGTGCATGTGCGGGCCTCGCTGCAAGATCATGATACCTACATCATCGACGAGCTTCATTTTCCTACATAGTACGAGTACTGCGACACCATCGCCACGATCGAGCTCGACGCCACGAGGATGGGGCTGATAGAACCCGCAGCGGTGGCGAGCGTACCAAAGAACAGCATCTCGCTCACAAAGTGGTAACATGCAATCACAAAGGTGCCGAGACACATGATATAGGCACCACGCTCGCTCATGTGGTACGCGGCATACACACGGACCATCGCCGACGTCACGTTCCACAAACCAAAGAGACGAGCGGCCAGGGGCGTGGCTTGGCGCACGCCCTCTTGGGAGGCGTACACCTTGTGGCTGAACGCGGGCCTGAGCGTGTTTTGCACACCATTCAGCGCCGCAATCACTCCGACTAACAGCAGCCACTTCGGCAAGACGTGGGCAGGCAGCCAATCCATATCGTGGAGGGGTCAGAGGGGAAAGCGGTGGCCAATTTCGCCCATTTTTCCTCCATGTCGCACTTCCCCGCCCCGATCCATGCGCCGTCCGACTTGGCGCCCTTTCACCTCAATGGCACGCAGGACATGCTCACCCTCTTTGAACTCATGCCCCTGTACGACCGCTCCGTGCGGCCATACCTGCGCCCGGACGTAGCGCCGGATGCGAGCGAAGCGGACAAGGCGGCCGCTCATGCCAGGCGCGCCACGATACCCAAGACATACTGGCACCACGTCTCTGATATACCCGGCAAAACGCGCATACCGAAACGCAGTATGGCGCCTCATATGCACCAGGAACTGTCACATATACTCATGAAGCCTGAATATACCTACACACCCATCGTGCCCCTCGAGCCCGACACGCTGCGGACGGCCTTCCAGCTAGCTCCGACCGCCTCGCCCCAGGTCGCCGGCATCGACTACAGCCTCCTCGAACCGGAGGAACCCGAAGCACCACCTACGCGCAAGAACAAGCACCCGCACGGCGATCGGCCCGACGCACCCAAGAAACGTGTCGTCCTTGTCAGCAAGAAAAAGCGTCTATAGACTATGCAAATACACGGGCACGACTCAACTCGCTCTCCGAACCCTTGTACTTGTCGCGCTTCACGCGCAAGTTCTCGGACTGCATCGTCCTGGTCTTGTAGCTTTCGCCCTTGCTGCGACGCATCGCGTGACGAATGGCGTTCGGCGACACAAACTCGGGATTGTCGAAGAGCGTCGGGCCACCAAAGCTACCCTCAAAGATTCGAATCGGCGTCATCACCATACGCGGCCCAATCTCGACAAGCATAGGCTCCGTCTGTGCCTTCTTCGGATCTGTGCCTTCGGCCTCGGCGGCGGCCACCGCGCCCGGATCCTTCTCAATAATCTGGTAGTTGCGGAACCAGATCTTCCCGTCCAGAATACTAAATGACAGCACATGATCAATGAATGGCTTGGCACGCCGAGCCGTGCGCGGCACAGCAAACATTTGCGTCAGCATCTCACGCATGAGCTGCCAGTGCGGCGCTGCATCAAATCCCTTATCGAAGCTCAAAATATGCCGCGATCCTTTGAGGCAGTTGCCCGTCATTTTCAACTCGTCCATCGTATGAATATTTTGCACTTGCAGCTTGGCCGATGGTCCGTTCGGCGTCTTGGACAGCCACAGGTACAAGTCCTCGTGCCGACGAGCTTCAAAGTACATGCAGTTATTGCAGTTGTTCAGCTCCGACAGCTCATTCAATACGGAAAGATCCGACTTCGAGTCCAGCTTCGAATCCTTTTTGGAGTGAGGCAGCAGGGCTTCGATGTCGTTCACGAGGTGGCGCATGCGTGTCGTAATACCGCGCGATGGTAGCAGGAGCACCCGCTGCTTATTCCGCCGAATCTTGGTATCTTGTTCATCTGCAGCAGGGCGCTTCTGGCCTCCCGTGGCCTCGCGCTTAAGCGCGGCATTGTACTTGCTCGACATGCCAGCAATCGCCAACCTGTCGGTGTCGCCTGGAGCCCAAAAAAAGTGACGGCGCACGTGATCTTAGCGCCAACCACCGCTCCCACCCACCGGCCTTGTCCCCCGGCGGCAGTCGTGTCTCCCCCATCTGCTCATAGATCTGCTGATAGACTCTTTCATCTTCATTTCTACCTACGCCTCTGCTATAGTACGGTCGTAGAGTGGCGTTTTGGCCACACGCACTCGGAGCGGCCCTGGGACTCGTGGAGGTGCGCAGCTTGCCTTTTACCCTTACGCGCTGTCATGGCAGGTGGTGCCGCCAACTGGGCGCGTGCTCTCACACGTGCCGCTATCGTGATCGGAACAGGCGTAGTGCTTCTAAAGAGTAGGTACAACCTATCACTTACCGCAGCGACCACGCCAAATGAACAGCAGATGTATGATGTAGGTGCCTTGTTCGACTCACGGCAGAACCTGTCCCCCGACCTTAAGAGGAGTGTGGATGCTCAGCGCCATGCACATGAACGGGCCGCACAGTCCGCCCGCATCCGTGAACAACAGTCCGAGGTACGTATCACACCCCTCACAACCAGCTCGCGGCGCAGCAGGACACGGCCAAGGCCAACTGGCTCAAGTAGACACACACATTCTCTCGGTAGGCAAGATATATTTTTGTAGACTATCTAGTCTCTGAGGGCATAACCGATGCTGGCGGATACAAACGAGTTGGGCTGCCAGATGATACACAACCTTGAATACAAGCAGAGCATCTCCAAGCTACTCGTACCAATGGGATGGATGGACCTTGGTAACAGAGATCCAGTCCATGCGATGTGCTCGTAGCACCAATTTACGAACGGGGCTTCTCCTTCTTCTCCCGGAAGAGGGCAGAGAGACCCACACCCGAGACCTTCACGACCTTGAAACGCACACCAGGAATATCACCCTTGGCCTTACCCTTACGACCGAAACCTTCGATCAGCACCTCGTCGTTCTCATCCACAAAGTTGAGACAACCGTCGAAGGGCACGAAGGCCGACACCTTCTTACCGTTCTTAATCAGCTGGACACGGACACACTTGCGGATAGCCGAGTTGGGCTGCTTAGCCTCAACACCGATCTTCTCCAGCACGATACCCTTGGCCTGCGACGAGCCACCGGTGGGCGAGGTCTTGTAGAAGTTACCAAGAGCACGCTTCTTGAAGTGAGCGTCACTCCAGCGGTTGTCGCGGCGGTTCGTGACCTGCTTGCGAGCTGTATAGAGACCCCTAGGCTTACCCATGCTGTGTGCTTTGGTTAAGAGAAATCGAGCGGCGGCGGCCCAGCCTGGCGTTGTCTCTTCCCTGCCCACTTTACCGCAACACGTGATGCAAAACTATATATGGCACGTGATCATGTCGAAACCAGAAGCGCGTTCCACCCAGTCTGGACGCCGCCCAGATTTCTCTCTTGTACGCTTCGTCAAGTCGCACGTCACAATGCCCAAGATCTACAAGCCCGGGAAGGTTGCGTATGTATCATGGTGTCGCGAGTGTAGCAGATGTACTAACATGTTGCCCTCAAATACGGGCTCTGATTTTTAGTGTTGTGCTTCAGGGTCGTCACGCCGGCAAGAAGGTATGTGTGTCTGAGCGAGCGAGACACCACGCATGTCGCGGCTGATGTGACGCTGTGGTGTCGAGCGCTGTCGAGCAAGAACATGACTAACATATCAGGTTGTTGTTATCAAGCAGCAGGATGAGGGCACGAAGGAGCACGGCTTCCCCTACGTCATTGCCGCTGGTATCGAGCGTTACCCTCTCAAGGTGACCAAGTCGATGGGTGCCAAGAAGCTCGCTCGCCGCAGCAAGATCAAGCCATTCATCAAGGTATGTGGTGTGCACTCGTCGTGTGTCTAACATGTGCAGGTCATCAACTACAACCACCTCTTCCCCACTCGTTACGCTCTCGAGCTCGAGGGTCTGAAGGGTGTCGTGTCGAACGACACGTTCAAGGAGGTGTCGCAGCGTGAGGAGGCCAAGAAGGTCATCAAGAAGCTGTTTGAGGAGCGCTACCAGAGCGGCAAGAACCGGTGGTTCTTCACGCCCCTGCGCTTCTAAGTGCCTTGTACTTATTGGTCGTTTGAGCTCTTTATGGAGTTATAGCTGCTCACTGGTGCGTATAGCAGCATCAGTAGCCCCAAAATAGCATACCGATGATGCCCGCTGAGAGCGATGATTTTTGTGTGCCGTGGTTTTGAAGCCGTTTCGTTGCACGTGGCACGGCTGCGACGGACCATGACGACCGTGCATCAGGCGACGTGTACGGCACCCGTGAACATTGCCGTAATCAAGTACTGGGGCAAGCGTGATACGCAGCTGATTCTTCCCACGAATGACAGTCTTAGCGTCACGCTGGACCAGGACCATTTGCGGACCGTGACAACGGCGCGCGCCGATGCCTCGTTTGGCACGACCGATGACCTGGGATCACATCATGATAAGCTGTGGCTCAATGGGAAGGAGGAGAGTATTAAGCCGGGTGGGCGTCTCGAAGCATGCTTGACTGAGCTGCGCAGGCTGCGTGCTGATCGCGAAGAACGCGATGCATCACTTCCGCCGTTGTCCCGGTGGGGTCTGCGTTTGTGCTCAGAAAACAACTTCCCGACGGCAGCCGGTCTGGCATCATCTGCGTCGGGCTTTGCAGCCCTTGCCATCACCGTCGCGGAACTCTATGGTTTGAGCAGCATCCTCTCGGGCTCGCAACTCTCTATGATTGCGCGCCGCGGAAGCGGCTCGGCTTGTCGCTCCGTGTTTGGCGGCTTTGTCGCGTGGAATATGGGCACGGCGGACGACGGCGCCGACTCTCTTGCCGTGCCTGTGGCGAATCGCGAACACTGGCCTGACCTGCACGTCCTGATTTGTGTGGTGAACGATGGCAAGAAGGGCACGTCGTCCACAAGCGGTATGCAGAAGACGGTCGAAACGTCGCCTTTGCTGCAGCACCGCATCCGTCATGTGGTGCCAGAACGAATGCGTGCCATGAATGAAGCCATTCAGGCGCGCGACTTTGGTGCCTTTGCACGCATCACCATGGCCGACTCGAACAACTTCCACGCCTGCTGCCTGGACACAGCTCCGCCGATCTTTTACATGAACGACACATCGCGTGCCATTGTGCAGGTCGTAGAGGAGCTGAATCGTGCGCGTGCTGAGGCTGGCGAGGATCCTATGGCAGCCTATACCTTTGACGCTGGTCCCAATGCCGTGCTGTACATGCGTGAAAAGGACGTGCCCACAGTCCTGCGCGCCGTGCAGCACTACTTCCCTGGCGCGAGCTTCGACGACCCCTTCCAGATGGCTTCCAACGATGCACCCCTGCCAGCGACGTTCCGCCATGACATTGTGCCAGTGCATCCCGCCGAGAGTGTGCGCCGCGTGATCCACACGCGTGTCGGCGACGGTCCTCGTGTGCTTGAGCATGGCCTGGGTCCCCAGTCGTTGCTCACGCTCGAAGGTGTGCCTGTGCGCACTACATAGTAGGAAGTAGCTTGTACTGAGCCAAGACGCGCTCCACGTTGGTGTGCAAGGCCGTATTGTCAATGCCGCGAACCCGCGACGCGGGCTGGTACTCATCGAGTGCTTCGCGTTCGGTGGCGTGCACAAGAGGGTGATGCACCGCAAATTGAATCCATGGACCGCGCCATAGCTCGCGTATGACGGCTCGTAACGTCATGTCGTTCGTGCCGGGGATAGGGCTCGTGCCAGGTGTGCCGACGGGGGGGCCCTTTTCGGCGCGATTCGGTGGCGCGTCGGTAATGAGCACAAACGTGTACATGCTGGGCGTCTGCATGTGAGTCAGGGTATAGGTGGGCGTCGAGATGTTGTGGAATGTTTCGTGAGAGCCGCCCAACTTGCGCACCATATTTCGGAGTGAGTACACGACACCGTAGATGAGCTTCGCCTCCTCATCGAACGGCAAGAGACGCGGATCCACCTCGTTTTCGTCTGTGCTAACATGGCGCGAGACACCTTCCATCGTATCGCCGCGAGCGCGCTTGCTGGCGGCGTGCACGCCGGCCTTGTCTTCGTCGCCACCGGCGCCGCCCACCAGCTGCAACGTTGACGAGAGGGACGACGTGAACGACAAGCCCGAAGTAGCCGCTGCATGCTGCTGATGCAATCGCGACCAGTCCTGATGGTATATCACATTACAATCGCGGTCAAACACCCAGAACGAATACGCCTGCTGTGAGTCGCTCTGTACCTACTCGCATGATGGTCGGGGTCCAGGCGTTGGTATCACGTGAGTTGGGAGACGCCGACTCGGCGTCTCAGCCCACGCGTCGCTTGCGTTTGGTGTCGATGCGTGTGCTGGGCATATGGGCACTCGCGCTGCTGGCGTACCGCGCCCATGCCTGGTATTTGCCAGGCAGTGCGCCTGTGTCATACACCAATGGGCAGTCCGTGCCGGTGCATGTAAATGCTCTGCATCCCATGGCCGGTGCAACACCCGTGCATGGTCTTGTCAGTTACGACTACTATGATGAGCGCCTTGGATTCTGCCGGCCCGACGCGGGCATCAAAGCTGAGAGCGGAAGCTTAGGAAGTGTGCTGTTTGGTGATCGTATCTACAATAGCGCGCTTCAGGTGCGCATGCTCGAAGAGAAGTCGTGTGTCCCCCTCTGCATGACCCAGACAACACCTGAGCAGGCGTCCTTCATCAACGACCGCATCAACGAGCGGTATGCAGTCAACTGGATGGTTGATGGTCTGCCTGTGGCTGATATCGATATGACCAAACCAGATGGCACACTCCGTGTCAACTCTATTGGGTTCTTGCTTGGCACCATTCTTGATGCTCAAGGGCACCGACTCAAGATCCCTGCCGTGTACAATCATTACCAGCTCAATATATCATACCACGAGCGCTCGCCCAAAGAATACCGCGTCGTTGGTGTCAATGTTCGGCCTATGTCCCTTGCGTCCATGACGTCTTCTCAGCCGCGGTGCGACGTGAATGAGCCCATGTTCCTCTCACCCAATACCACGACACCGGTGGCGTACACATACAGCGTCGTCTGGACACGCAGTGATACGCCATGGGCTACGCGATGGGATGCATACCTGCATGTTGTCGATCCGCGGATCCATTGGTACTCGCTACTCAATGCGACCGCGATTGTGGCGCTTCTTTGTCTCCTTGTCGCCCTGGTCATGGCACGCTCTATGCGTCACGATATCTACCGCTACAATGCCATTGACCTCACTGAAGATATTCAGGAAGATTTCGGGTGGAAACTCGTGCATGGCGAGGTGTTCCGTGCGCCCACATCCTCGATGATGCTCAGTGTCATGGCAGGGTCAGGCGCTCAGCTGGGTGCGATGGCCACGACGACCTTGTTCTTTGCTTTGCTGGGCTTTCTGAACCCTTCGAATCGTGGATCGCTCGGCACCATCATGATTGTGACATGGACGCTGTTCGGGTGCCTTGGTGGCTATGTCAGTGCTCGGGTATATGTGAGCTTCGATGGCGCGCAGTGGCGGCGCAATATGATTCTCACGGCTGTGCTGCTACCGACGGCCATTTTCGCGCTCATGAATCTGCTCAATTTCGTGCTGGTGCTGAATCACTCGTCCGGCGCCGTACCGTTTGGCACGCTGCTGGCCCTCGTGGCGCTGTGGTTCTTGATCCATGTGCCCCTGTCGTTCCTCGGCACGTACTTTGGTCTCAAAGCGGGTGGATTTCCGCATCCTGTGCGCGTGAACCAAATTCCTCGGCAGATCCCGCCGCAAAAATGGTATATGCGCCTGTGGCCGTCCGCTCTGCTCGCTGGCTTGCTGCCATTCGGTGCCGCATGGCTCGAGCTCTTCTTTATTATCAACTCCTTGTTTGGCAACCGCGTGTACTATGCCTTTGGGTTCCTCTCGCTCACCTTCGTCGTAACGTTACTGACAACTGCGACCGTGAGCATTCTGAACTGCTATTTGCATCTGTGCGCCGAAGAGTACCGCTGGCAGTGGCGTGCCTTTATTTCTGGTGGAGCCAGTGCGTTTTGGCTGTTTGCGTATGGCGTATTTTTCTGCGTCATGCGTCTCAATTTGCCAGATTTGTCGAGCAAATTCTTGTACATTGGCTACCTGCTCATCATCTCGACGCTCGACTTTTTGCTCTTTGGCTTTGTTGGCTTTGCTGCATGCTATGTCTGTGTCCAGCGCATGTACCGCCATATTCGTGTAGACTAAGCCACGTGACTAGAGAGAATCCCACCACGTTTGCTCGCGCGCTTTTTCTCCCAGCTCGCTATGGCGCCCAAGCTCGATACGAGCGATCCTCATGTCGCGCGCCTCGTCGATTTATTCGCGACGATTTCGCTGACAGGACAACGCGCGGCCGATACGATCAAGAACCCCAAGTATGCGCGCGCACTCGAGCATGCCATCTCTGCTCATGGCCTAGATAAGAAGCACCTTGATGCCAAAACGGGCTCGGCCGTCGTAGTGGCCGCCTCGAATGGCGCTGACCTGCCTGATCACAAGCTCGACTATATTATCGAGCGCGTCGTGCGGAAGGACCTCGTGTCGACGGACCAAATCCAGACGGCGTGCGAGTATGCGGCCTCGGTGGACACGCTGGACGACGACGCTGCCTTCAACGAACACTGTGGCGTCGGCGTTACCGTATCGCCTGCTGAGTGCGTGGCTGTCGTGCGTAGCAAGATGGATACGCACCGCGCCGAGATCACAGAGGCTGGCGGATGGCCTAAAATGTCGCTCATCATGTCGGCCGTGCGCGGCGCTCCATCTCTGCGGTGGGCACAGCCCGTCGATATCAAGAATGCCGTGGAAGCTGAGCTAACGGCACAGTTTGGTCCACGTGCAGCAGCGTCCAAGAAGAAGAGCACACCAGCGCCCAAGGCGGACAAGAAGCCTAAGAAGGAGGAGGCAGTGCGCCCCGATGCGATGTTTGAAGAAGGCTTTCTTGCGTCACTGCACAAGCCGGGCGAAAATCCGCAAAAGTCTCCGCGTCTGCGTGAGGAGCACCTGCGTGCGACGCATGGCGCCGTTCTTACGCGGTTCCCGCCTGAGCCCAACGGCTTCCTGCATATTGGCCACTCCAAAGCTATTGCGGTCAACTTTGGCTTTGCACGCTACCACAAGGGTCTGTGCTACTTGCGCTTCGACGATACGAATCCAGCAGCCGAGGAAGAAAAGTACTTTGTGAGCATTCTCGAGACGGTGCGGTGGCTCGGCTTCGAGCCGTTCAAGGTCACGTACTCGTCTGACTACTTTGACCGCCTGTACGAATTGGCTCTCGAGCTGATTCGCCGTGGCCTGGCTTATGTGGACCACTCGACGCCGGAGGAGATTCGGGCAGGTCGCGGTGGTCCGGACAAAGACGTGCGCGTCGAGAGCAAGTGGCGACATCGTCCGATCGAAGAGTCGCTACAGGCGTTTGACGATATGAAGCATGGCAAGTACAAGCCTGGCGAGGCGGTGCTGCGCATGAAGCAGGACATGCTGGGGAGTGGCAATCCGTATATGTGGGACTTGATTGCGTACCGTGTGCTGGACGCGCCGCACCACCGCACAGGCACCAAGTGGTGCATGTACCCGACGTACGACTTCACACACTGCCTGGTCGACAGTTTTGAAAACATTTCACATTCGCTCTGCACGACGGAATTCATTCTTGCGCGTGAATCGTACGAATGGCTGTGTGATGCGCTGGATGTGTACAAGCCGCGACAGTACGAGTATGGCCGCTTGTCGATCGAGGGTGCGGTCATGTCCAAGCGCAAGATGCTCAAACTCGTGAACGAGGGCTATGTGGACGGCTGGGACGACCCACGCATGTATACCCTCATTGGTCTGCGCCGTCGTGGTGTGCCGCCCGGTGCCATTCTGTCGTTTGTGAACCAATTGGGCGTTTCCACGCACAACTCGACGATCCCGCTCAGTCGCTTTGACCAGGCGGTGCGACAGTACCTCGAGATGAACACGCCGCGTCTCATGATGGTGATCAAGCCGCTGAAGGTCATTATTGAAAACCTGCCCGACGACTACGTGCTCGATATCACCAAGCCGCTGCACCCCAAGGTGCCTGAGATGGGCCAGGTGACCGTGCCGTTTACGAAGACGGTGTACATTGATGCGTCCGACTTCCGTACGCAAGACGCGCCGGACTACTTCCGCCTCGCACCAGGCAAGACGGTGGGTCTGTACCAGGTGCCGCACCCGGTGACATGCACGTCGTTCCGTACAAATGACGCCGGTGAGGTCACCGAGCTCGTGTGCCGCTACGAAAACGGCGCGTCGCCGGTCGTGCCCAAGACATATATCCAGTGGGTCGCAGAGCATGCCCCGAGTCAGAGTCCCGTGCGTGTCGCAGAAGCGCGCCTCTTTCACCCGCTCTTTACGTGTGAAGACCCCGCGGCCCAGGACGACTTTTTGGCGTTCATCAACCCTGACAGCCGTGAAATCCTGCGGGATGCTATGCTGGAAGTCGGCATTTTCCGTGTGGCTGAGATGGCTATTGCGCAAGCCAAGCGCGAGGCGCACGAGCGTGTGCAGCAGGCTGCACAGCTGGCAGAAAACGCGCTCGGCAAGGACGCCGCGCAGAGCGTCCAGGCCGACGACGCGTCACAGGCGTCGGCCTCGAGCACTGTCGGCAAAGAGTGTGTCCGCTTCCAGGCTATGCGTGTGGGCTACTTTGCCGCTGACAGCGACAGCTCTCTGGCGCTCTTTGGCGACCAGGCCGCGCCCCGCCTCGTGCTCAACCGCATCGTGTCGCTCAAGGAGGACGCGGGCAAGTCGAAGTAGTCACGTGATAACCATGCAACCAGACCCTGCCTCTCTGGCGTGGCCCTTTGGCCTTGTGTATGCCGCCGCCGTCGTTCTCGAGCCAGAGTACGATCCAAGTACATGCGCCGCGGGGGACCATTGCCTTGCTGAAGGATGCGACGCAGGCCGTGTATACGTATCTCCAAAAGGGCAGCGATGGTGGCGCAGCGTGGACTGCGTTGCAGGCGCTGCTAGCCGATCTGCACCTAGATACCGACATGTCGGATCCCGAGTGGATCCATGCGCCTGAGTCGGAGCGCTCGGGCACATGTGAGTCTATTGCGGAGCGTCTGAATGTGGATCTGATGGATATGCACGGAGGCGCCGATGTGGCGTGTATGTTGCGCGTCGTCGAGCAGGCAGCGATCCTGCTCAGCCCTGGGCGGCTGATAGCCCACTGGGCCCATGCCCTCGTGTTTCCTGCGCTCTCGCAGAGTCACGCGCTTTCGTACGCCGATGTAGCGCGTGCGCATCGGCTGTGCGTGTACATGATGCTGTCTGTGCCCTTAGAGGTATACGACGGCGTCCAGGACACGCATGCGTTCCGCACTGACGTGTCGCCTGCGTCGGATGCTGCGCTTGCGTTCACCCAAAGTGTGTTCATGCTTTATGCTGAGGGACCCGTGCCAGGCAGGCACCCGGCCGTGGCGTCCCTAGATACCATCCTGAGCATGTACAGCGAGACAAGACCGACGCCTTTTTTGCATCACGTCGCCCTGACTCTCTCTCCTACGTGCACGCACTTATTGCATGCGTTGATCCTTTTTCTGCAGCGGCACACGATGCACACGTACCGCATCACGTCGACGTGCCTGCTGGAGCAGCTCCTCGCCTTGCTCGTGTCGCTCGATGGTGCCACGGTGGTTGAGGAGGGGATCAAGTGCCTCGTCATGATCCTGCCACATGTGCCGTACTGGCTCAGCCGCCCAGAGTCGAACAAGCTGCCAGCGCTCTTCCGTCTGTATGCGCACGTTGTCACGGTGTTTGTGCATGCCAACGAGCACGTTCGCCTGCTGTTTTCGACCGTGTACGGTCTCTTTCCTGGGCCGTTCTTATGGTTTCTGCGTGCGCCGGACGCATGCCTAGCCCACCTCGGCGATACGATGCCGTGGGATGAGAACGACACACTGCCTCTGCAGCGCGGCAGTGACATATACCTGGAGCACCATCTCGTGCATCCCCAGCTGGCCAAACACGAGCCGGCGCCCGACGAGCCGGCCGGCCGCATGTGGCAGCACAGCGATCCAGCCGATCTGCTGGCCATGTGTCAGCGCTTGTATGTGCCCACCACGTCGATTCCCGACCGCGACGTGCCTCTACCTATGGCGGACGAATCGGGCGATGCGCGTCTGCGCAGCGAATGGCGCTTCGAACTGTACATGCGGGAGCAACTGCTCATGCACATTGGATGCTTGCACCGCGACCGGATTGCTGGCACGGCGGAGGAGGAGCAGCAGCAGCAGTTGCAGGACACGAATCGGATGCTGCGTACGCAGCTGCAGACGCTCCAGGCCCACATGGAGCGGCAGCGTGCCGAGGTCCAGGCGGCCAACGCGCGGCACATGCAGTGGGAGAGCGAGCTCACGACGAAGCTGAATACGTACCGTGATGAGCGGCGCGGCTGGATGCTGCGTGTGCAGGAGCTGGAGGTCGAGCTGGACAAGGCGCGCTCGGTCACCAAGTCGCAGGCCGGCGTCATTTCTGATCTGGGCGCGCGTCTGTTCCGCGCCGACTCGGATCTCCAACTGGCTGCGCCGAAATTCGCGCGGCTGCAAAAGTACGATGCCGCCGTGCATCGTCTGCACGGGAGTCTGTCGGAGTGGGAGGACAAGCTCACGAACATGGATGCCCAGCGCGACGAAATGAACAAGTTGCTATGGCGCTTCCGAGCCATGGAGCTGCACGTCGTCAACAGCGAGCGCAGTGCGCGGCACTACAGCGAGGCGACGGAGCGTCTCTCGTACGACAAGGCGCAACTCGACCGCGACGTCCAGGTCCTGCGTGCGCAGGTAGCCGAGCAGCGCGAGCGACTGCAGCATCTCGAGGCGCTGTGGTGGCAGCAGGCGGTGCCGCCGGCTCCCCCGGCCCCCGATTTCGACACGGTGCACGCCCTAAAGTCACGCAACGCGTCCCTCGAGCTCGAGCTGCTCGAGTGCCGCTCGCAGCTCGAGAAGCACGCTATGGATCGGGCGCAGGGCGAGCGTCGCACGCACATGACGCCGGCCCTCGCGGAGTCTACGCTCTTTTCGCCCAACACGCTGCGCACGCCGCAGGAGCCCGCGGTCAGCGACGATGTCGTGCCGCCATTGTCGCTCGGCCCATCTGCTCAGTAGTGGTGTAGACTACTTAGGCGTCGTTGTCCTCCGACGGCGCATGACTACCGATCAGAGCGCTCCAGCGCTTCATGAGCTCGCCAGCGCGCTCGCGAAAGTGAAACTCGTCGTCTCGAGGAATGTCGGGGAGCTGGTAGATCCGCTTCATGACCTTGCCGATCTTCGTGGCCTTGAGCTGGTCGACGGTCATGTCCTGGTACGCCTCGACCGTTTTGAATGTCGCGTCCTGCGCGTCCATATCCTCGGCGACGATCACACCGGCTTTGCTCAGGAAGGCCCGCTGCAGCTTGTGACGCCACTCGCGGACCTTGCGCGTTGCCGGATCGAGCTCCTCGTCCTGCTCGCGCACAGCTGCGGTCGTAGCTGCAGCCTCAGGTTCCTCCGCCGGCTCATCGGTGCGAGCGCGCTTCGCCCTCGGTGTGGCCCGGCTCGATCGCCGCTTGGTCGCAGGTGCCGCTTTGCGTTCGTCGTCTTCCTCGTCCTCCTCGTCCTCCTCTTCGTCCTCGTCGTCTTCGCCTTCTTCGTCCTCCTCCTCGCCGTGCTCCTCAACCCATGCGTCGTGCTCCTTGACAATGTCATTCTGCTTTTCGTTCCATGCATGCGGGTCCTTGGCGAGCTCGTACGCCTCGCGCAGAGCACCCGACTTGTTCTTGGGGTTCGTCAGAAAGGCTTCGATATCATGCGGCGTCAGCGGCTTGAGATCACGCGCCGACGACCAGTGGTAGTCGGCCGCGGGGAAGAAGCGCACCGTGTGGGGCACCGTTTTGGTGCTCGGCCTTTCTTCCCGCACAGCACGAGGAACGTGCACATCATCCACCAATATACCCGGCCACGCTGGGTAGCCCTTCACCTTCGCCAGGACGACGTCGCCCACCTGGAAGTCGTGCGTAGCGGACATGCGTGCAACGTGCCACGCTGTGCACGGCGGCGACCCAGCGAGCCCGTGCAGGGTTTGCGTCACGTGAGGAAGAGGGGCGGCGTGCTGCGTCGCTGGCCCCGTGTGGCGCGCGACGACCACGACGACGCGGACGACGGCAGGCAGGCACTCGAGCGTGTGGGTCGCCGCACGAAAGACATCTAGTACATACGCAAGCAAGCCTGCTGGGCCCTAGTTGTGTGTGCCCGCGTATTCTCGTAGGGCGTGAGCGTCTTGCTACAGCCAGCCAGCCAGCATGAGCAACCGAGTCGTGTCGGCCACGTTCCGTCACATTATCGACGATGTCATCACGAATGTGCGACAGGACTTTGAGGATATGGGGATTGAGAAGGAGGTGCTCGAGGAGCTGCAGCGGTCTTGGGAGGCCAAGCTCGTCGCGACGCAAGTCGCGGAATTCGATGGGGCTGCCGGTCAGCCGACGCCGCGCGGCATCTACGACGTAGACGCGCGCCAGGACGGCGTTTCTGTGGTGCCTCCTGTGCCTGCCGCGCCCATCAAGGCGGAGCAAGAGAGTCATCAGGTCAAGCCGGAAGACGAGCACAGCGCGAGCCAGAAACGCAAGCGCGACCCGTCGGATGAGGGCAAGCGCGAGTCGGACCAGGACGACGACGCACACAAGGACGAGATCGGCAGCGACCTCGACGATTCCGACGACGACGACGGCGATGGCTCCGAAGACATGATTCTGTGCCTGTACGACAAGGTACAGCGCGTGAAAAATAAGTGGAAATGTGTGCTACGAGACGGAGTGGCGTCCATCGGCGGGCGCGACTATCTCTTCTCCAAGTGCAACGGCGAGTTTGAGTGGTAGCCCCGTAGGGTCCTTGTATATCACGTGACACCTTACGCGGCCAGGCGCCGGGCAGGCGCCGGTGGCGTGTCTTGGAACCATGTCGCCCGCGCCCGTGGCTCGCTCGTCGACGGGCTGGTGGCCCAGTGGATTCACGGTAGAGCACGCTAAATCGGCCGTGCTCTTGCTCATAGCGCTGCAGTATGTGGGCAGGTGGTCTCGGACCCTGCGCGCCGAGGGCGTCTGGCGCTTGTGGGCCCTCGCGAAGCACGCCGTGCTGCTGCGCGTGTTCCGCCTCATGATGCTCATTCCCTCGAATCGCCAACGCGTCGAGCGCGAGATGGCTGCGGCCATGAGCGATATCTCCAAGTCGCTCATGCCGGCGTCGACGGTGCCCACGATGCGCGAGCTGCCTGCGCATGGTCGCGACGCGACGTGGGTCCAGGCACAGCTCGATGCGCTGCAGCGTCTGGGCGCGCACGGCGAGGCGGATGGGCGCAGTGTGTACCTGGATGGCCAGGTGTCTGGCACCGTGTACCATGGCGGCGAAGAACTGAATCGCGTGACGCTCTCGTCCCTCGAGCGCTTCCTCCTGACGAATCCGCTGCACCCCGAAGTGTTCCCAGGTCTGCGCAAAATGGAGTCGGAGGTCGTGGCGATGGTCCTGTCCATGTTCCATGCCCCGACAGGCGCCGCAGGCACGACGACATCCGGCGGCACGGAGTCGATCATGATGGCATGCCTGGCCATGCGGGAATGGGGCCGTGCTGAGCGAGGCATCACGCACGCCGAGATCGTGGCTCCGGCGAGCGCTCATGTGGCCTTTGACAAGGCGGCCCACTACTTTGGCATGACCATTCGCCGCGTCGCCGTGGACCGCATCACACGCAAGGTGGACATCCATGCCATGCAGCGCGCCATCAATGCGAATACGGTGCTGCTGGTGGGCAGTGCACCCAACTTCCCCGATGGCATCATCGACGATATCGTGGCAATCGGCTCGCTGGCCAAGCGCTACCGCATCGGGTGCCATGTCGACTGCTGTCTCGGATCGTTCCTGGTGCCCTTCCTCGAGGCCGCCGGCTACGTGAGTGAGCCCTTTGATTTCCGGGTGGACGGTGTCACGTCCATTTCGTGCGACACCCACAAGTACGGCTTTGCTCCTAAGGGCTCATCGATTGTCATGTACCACACCGAGGCCCTGCGGCGGTACCAGTACTTTGTCTCGACCGACTGGGTCGGCGGCGTGTATGCCTCGCCGACACTCGCAGGCTCTCGTGCCGGCGCCCTGATTGCGGGCGCCTGGGCCGTCATGACGAGGCTCGGTCGCGATGGATACATTCAGAGCTGCCGCGAGATCGTCGGTGCCGCCAAAGAGATCGAGAAGCGCGTGCGGGCCGAGATCCCTGAGCTCGTCGTGCTCGGCAAGCCCCTCGTGAGCGTCGTGGCGTTTGGCAGTGCCGGCCGTGTCAACATCTACGACGTGGGCGACCAAATGAGCCGCCGTGGCTGGCATCTGAATGCGATCGGCGGTGAGATCCCCGCCTTCCACATCGCCTGCACGCGTCTGACCGTGCCCGTGGTCGGTCGCTTCATCGACGACCTCAAGGCGAGTGTCGCCGGCTCTCATACCAAGCCGTCCAAGTCCGGCGCTATGGCGACCGTGTACGGCCTGCATACGACCACTCCCGTGGCACCCATGCTTCTTCGCGAGATGGCTTCGCGCTACATTGATACGATGTACAAGGTCGACTAGTCATTGTAGGTACAGTACTTGGACATCGCTCGTTGCAAACGCCAGGCCGCAGTGCGGACACTTGCGCTGCCGGGTCTGGATACGCGCATTCACACACGCCTCACAAAAGGTGTGCAGGCACCGCAGGATGATGCGGTCGCGGTACCGCTCCTTGCACGACGAGCACCGCAGGAGCGAATTCAGGTGCTCGACATACTGCTCGGCCCCGCTGCTGCTCGAACGTCGGCTTCCGCCCGTCTCCGCCACGCGGCGACGCAGGCGGCCTGCCTCACGCTCCAGGGCAGCCGCGCGCTCCTCGGCATGCTGGCACGCCGCCTGTTCCCGCGTCGCCGCCTGCAGGTGCTGTGCGACACTCGCCTCAGCCGCATGCCGCGCGCGCTCCGACTCGGCATGCCGTCGGCGCAGCACGCTGGTATCACGCTCTGCCTCGTGCAGGCGCGTGGCCTGCGTGTGTACACTCTTGCGCAGCGCCGTCACTTCCTTCTCGGCTAGCTGAATCTGCGCCTGCAGCGCCCGTTCTGTGTCCATGTAGCGCTCGATCACCTTGGTCTGCCGCTCCGCACTGCGTGTCCATGCGCGCTTTTCTGCATCCAGTGCATCTTTGGCTCGCATAGCCGCAAAGTACTTGTTGTCCGCCTTGGCCTTTTCCGTCGTAAGTCGCAAAATCTTGTCTTCGAGGCGCGCCACGTTGGCGACCCGCGACTCGGCCTGGCGTTCCAGCTGGTCGTAGGCAGCGCTCAGTCGGTCGACCTCATCACTCAGCATCGCACTCGAAGAGTCTGCCGCCTGCAGGCGCCGCTGCAGCGTGGCGACGTCGGCATCGCCTGGCGGCGCAGGATCCGCTTGCGACGCCTCCCGCAGGGCCCTGAGCTCGCTCTCGAGACGCGCGACTTGAGCTTGCATCGCTGCCATGCGCTCGTCCTTGGGCGCCAGGAGTGACTTGGCCTCATCCACATGCGCGAAACGGACCGTTTCACGCGATCGCCGCTCCAGCAACTCAGCATTGAGCTCATCACGCTGTCCACGAAGACGAGCGATGTCCGCGTCCCGCGCCCGCAGCTGCTTCTGCAGCTCCTCGCTGTGTGTGTTGGCCTGAGTCGTGGTCTGGTGCAAGAAGTCAGCACGAAACTCGCGCATCTCGGCATTTTCACGCTCACAAGTGGCCAGTGTCGTGCGAGCATGCTCCAGTTCCTGATGCAAATAGGCCATATCAGCATGCACGGCCTGGTATAATGGGTGGTGACGAATGCGGTCATCAGGCACATGCTGTGCCTGCAGTTGCCATTGCGCACAGGACTGTTTCGCCTCAAGAAGCTCGGCACGCACCGCTTCAAGAGCTCGTTCGCGTGCATGCGCCACGTCGCGCACGCCCTCGAGCTCTTGCTGCACACTCGCCAAGGCCTCGGCCGTCGCATTCGAGTTCGCATCAGACGGCGGGGCCTCTTGCGTCGAGTCTGATCCCTTTTCCGGCGGCGTTGGCTCCTTTCGAGCCTCCTGCCCGGGATGTTCGACGGCGTGCACCGAGGCACTCTGGAAGCGATCCAGTCGCTTCTCAGCGCGCTGCAGCTTTTCTGTGATGCTGGCCACATGCTCAACAGACTCTGATAGACGCGCCTGCATCGTTTCGAGAGCCTGCTGCATCGCGCTCAGCTCGGCTGCTAGTTGCGTGCACCGCTTTTGTGTTTCGTCGTCCGCCGTGGCAGGCGGAGCTGTGCGAGAGAGGATATGTTCAAGAAGCGCGCGCCGCTCTTGAAGCGCAGCAGCATGCTCCTCGGAAGTCTGTGTCAGCGCAAGCGGAACCAGGGCTCGTATCGAAGCAGTGGGCTCCGTCGCCGACGATGCCTGCACTTGCTCGGCCAACGCGTCCCAGAATTGGTTCACAAGCAGCACACTGTGCTGCAAGCGCGCGATCTGAGACTGCAAGCTTGCCTCATGCTCATGCGCACGTCGCACTTCGCGCTGAGCCTCCCGCATACATCGGTACACGGCCTCTTTTCGAAACTGCTCGAGCAGCTGATAGTCCGGACTCGTGTCGTCGTCGTCGCCGTGCGCACTCACATCCAAGTGCATGCGCTTGGCATGGAGGCCGGTGCACGCGTCACCATGCTCGCGCTTGCGCTCCATTCCACGACCGCACGCGAGTCAGTCGATCGTGAAAAACCTCGCTCGTCGCAGACCAGCGCCGTCGTCGCGTCCGACCGAGGATGCATCACGTGATAAAGAGGCGCGACGACGCCGTGGTCCCAGGCTGCCCCTGGGCCGTGTTGCTGACACGATGCCTGTGGCCCCTGTCTTGCGTGGCGCTAAGGCTGGCCTGCCCCGTCGTGCTGGTATTCGTGCATGCGGTTGCATGAGGTGGCTGCGATGCGCGTCGACGGTAGCAGCCGCGCCACCGAGTCGCGATCGCGTGGCATACGCACTGGAACAGCTCGGACCCCTCTTCCAGCCCACGTCTCCATGGACGCAGCGTGTGCAGACGGCCGCTCGTGCTTTGCACACCAAAGAAAACGACGAGCTACGACGCATTGCTATCGTGGGCGCGCCGCATGGATTTGTCGATACGATCCTGGCTGATCCCCTGGATGAGCGTGTTTCGAATCTCTTGGCGGCGTATCCCCGACATGCCCACACGCGCATCCAGCACGGACAGGGCGGATGGACGACAGGAGGTGAGTGGACTCTTCCACTCTCGTGGCTTCGTGGGATCGAACTGTTTGAGTGCGCACCCGAAGCTGTAGAAGACGATGATACACTGACGCAGTTGCTGGCGTGTGATGCGGTGTTCCTCGTGGTGCGTGCTTCAGACCTGGCACATCAAGATACCAACGCAGCATCTTCGGTCGTGGGACTCGCGCGCAGACTTGCGACGAAGCCACACACTCGTCTCTTGGTCGACTGCGACGTTGACGCCGCGTATGGCCAACACGCTGCGGCGCAGTGGGCCAAGAGTGCCGAGTTGGTCCGTACGCACATCGACCCACATCTCCTTGAGCGCCTTGCGCGCCACTCGTCTTCGGATGATGTGCGAGGCGCGCATCTCGTGTCGCATACGCTCGCACAGCATGCCCAAGCTGTTCTGTGTGAAAATGGCCTGCCTGAGTACGCACGCATTCTGCGGGCTTCGCGCTTTGCTGCCTTGTACACGCAGTTTCAATCGGCCGTGGATGATCCACAGGCACGTGCAGAGCACGTCGCACTGTCGGCTTTCCATGCTGCTACTGGTGCGGAATGTGTCGAGGGCGAGCGACTCGCGACAGGCGCTGGATGGGCCCGTGTTCTTGAGGCGGACGTGGCGCATGACATGGCAAACGTTCAGAGGCGTCTTGCGCCCCCGTGCGACGCTGATATGGACAAATCGCCCGCTGTCTCCCAACGCCGCGGAGACCGCAGCACCAAGCCTCATGGCGCACAGGCAGACGCACGCCACCTCGTGCAAGATACGCTGCGAACGCAGTTTCCATGGTGGCGCCTGCTGTGGCGCATCGATGAGCTTCGTCTGGCCTTGTCGTACGCTGTAGGCCGCAGCTTTGGTTCGCGCGACGAGATACTGCTCACATACGAAGCAGGTCGCTTGCGTGGCGCGGCCTCAGAGCAATATGCCCGAGCGCTGCATACACTCGATGAGATTCGTGCGTCTGATCGACGGCATTGTCTGGAGCCTGACCGTCGTGCCTGCGCTGATCAGCCATCACTGGACTCGGCCACGCTTCGTAATGCTCTGGCATCGTTTGATGATCGATACATGGGCGCCTTGCTGCATGCCCACTGCCTGTCCGAGCCTCTGTTGGAGCGCCGGGCCCAGTTGCTGTCACCCTCAGGCACGATCCACACACTCGTTACGCGTGCTCAAAGAGCTGTGGCAACAACATTTGGTGCGCTTGGCCTAAGTTACGCCACCTTTGCTGTCGGTATGCTGGCACACGGCTCGCCAAATACCCCACTGCCCACGGCACACGTCCCGACCGCTGCCCCACCAACATCGACCATGTCGGAAGCTCTGGCGACCGTTTCATGGCTGCCAGACCTGACGCCCGTCCTGTCGTGGACAAGTATGCTGGCCATGACCCCCACGACGGCTGGTGCTTCTGCACTCTTAGCAACGATGGCCTGTGCCTACTATCTACAAGGCCGATGGACACGTGCCAAGCGTGCATTCTGGTGGGACTGGGACCGGACGGTCGAAATGGCTGAGCGCGAACAGAAGACATGCATCGACTCAGTGCTGCGGACACAAGTGTATGGAGCGCCCCTGCAAGTAGCGCACGCGCTGCGGGAGCAGATCGAGGCGCGTCAACCACAGCACGAGGCGCGCCTGCAGATACTGCGTGAGGTCCGCTCCCATCTGGCAGATGAGTAGGTACACATAATCATTAGTCTACACGGGTTACGCAAAGGGCTTGGACTTGCGCTCATGGACTGCACGGTTAGCGCAGAGCACATACTATTATAATGCAAGAGACGCTCGATCAGGTCAACGTGCGTGAGGACCATGCGGCGGCAGCAGTAGCGCTGGAGTTGAAGTTCTGTCAGCGCCTCGCCTTCTGTGCGGCCCTCAATCAGTAAGGCAAGGTATGCATCCCACTTGTCGCCGATGACCTTGCCGCAACTAAAGCAGCGAACTGGAATGATCATACCGTGTGGAAAAACGTGCGGCGCACTGGCGACGAAAAAAGCGGCAGGAAAAATGGGAAATACGCATACATATTTCCTTGCGGGCACCACGCGGTTTGCTGGCACGAGGCACCGTAATACGTCGTTGTCTTCCACCCTGGCACGACAATGAGTGGGTGTACGTATGATGTAGGCTGACGCAGTCCGTGTACTGTCGCTTGTGCGACCATTTATGTCGGTGCTGCCGGAGGTGTCCTCGCCGGAGCGCAAGGGTATGTATCTGAGGTACACTGACGTGGCACAGTGCCATTCCAGCAGCGCATTATGTGGACAGCCATCGTGCTCGCCATTTACCTCATCTCGTCGCAAATTCCATTGTATGGTATCATGTCGAGTGATAGCTCTGATCCGCTTTTCTGGATGCGTGTGATTCTTGCCTCCAACCGTGGCACGCTCATGGAACTCGGTATTTCGCCCATCGTCACGTCTGGTATGATTATCCAGCTCCTTGCGAGCGCCAACCTCTTGCAGGTCGACTTCAGCCTGCGTGAGGACCGTATGCTTTACGGCGGCGCCCAAAAGCTTTTCGCATTGATTCTCTCGCTTGGTCAGGCTACAGTCTACGTGCTCACCGGCCTCTATGGTCCGCCGAGTGAGCTCGGTGCCGGTGTATGTCTTCTGCTCATTCTGCAGCTCGTCGTTGCCGGTCTCATTGTCATCCTCCTCGACGAACTGCTCCAGAAGGGATACGGTCTTGGATCAGGTATCTCACTGTTCATTGCTACTAACGTGTGTGAGACAATTGTGTGGAAGGCCTTCTCGCCCACGACGGTCAACACAGGCCGTGGTCCTGAATTTGAGGGCGCGATCGTGGCTCTCTTCCACCTGCTCTTTACGTGGAATAACAAGACACGTGCACTCAAAGAGGCATTCTACCGTGAGCGCCTGCCGAACGTGTCGAATCTGATTGCTACGCTCGCTGTGTTCCTGGTCATCATTTATCTGCAGGGCTTCCGCATTGAGATTCCTATCAAGTCGACGCGTGTTCGTGGCCAGCAGGGTACTTTCCCTGTCAAGCTCTTTTACACAAGCAACATGCCTATCATGCTTGTGAGTGCATTGACGTCGAACTACTTTATTATCAGCCAGATGCTGGCTTCGCGTTTCCCTTCCAACATGTTCGTCAACCTCCTCGGCACATGGGACCGAACGGAAGACAGCCCTCAGCTGCATGCTATCGGCGGCATTGCCTACTATCTCTCGCCACCCACAAGTATGGCAGGTGTGTTCCGTGATCCGATCCATGCCCTTATTTACATTGCCTTTACACTCACTTTCTGCGGTGTTTTCTCCAAGATTTGGATCGAAGTGTCCGGCAGCGGTCCTCGTGAGATTGCTAAACAGCTCAAAGACAGCCAAATGGTTATTGCGGGCCATCGTGATACTGGCATGTACAAGGAACTCAAGCGCGTCATCCCAACTGCGGCAGCGTTCGGTGGTGCGCTGATTGGTGCTCTGTCTGTTGTGGCCGATCTGTCGGGCGCGCTCGGCTCCGGCACAGGTATCTTGCTCGCTGTCACGATCATTTACTCGTACTTTGAGATGGGAATGAAGGAAGCAACAGGTATTAGTGGCAGCCCCCTGGCTGACCTGATCGGATAATGGCCAAGAGCATGACTCTGGACATCCCCACCATAGTACTGAAAACGACCCTCGCCCCGCGATAGTCTTCCGTACTTTTAGTCACTCACGGCACGTGAGATTGCTCCACCGAAGACGCCAGGGAAGTGCGACACGATTGATCACACCCTTTTTGACAACTTCGCCACTTTCGATTTTTTCGTGCACCCCGCTAATGAGTTCAGACTGGCAGGAGCCATCGGTCGAGCCACCAAAGTGCGTGAACTAATACTCACAGATCAGTTCTTCTTATTCTAGTGACTCATCTCGTCGCACCCCTCACCGCGCTGGTCATGCTTGGCCAGCGCAGTCCACCGCCCTGGGATCCGTTGTCAAGTGGTGGACCTGACGTGATGCGTAACGAAAATCCTGGAATCACGCGAAATGATCCGGGTCGGCATGTGCCTGTGAGAGAGGCTATGCCGCTTCCAAGAAGCGGGACCCACACTTCCTACCTTCCTGGTCCCACGCCATGGCGTCCAACACGTCTGGCGATGACTACACCTGTACAAGATTCTGATATTAATACTTTACTACCCACCCCCCCACCATCTCCACCACCTGTGCATACCGCTTCCGACCATCATGAAGATACCGCGATACGAATTGACTCTCCCGCACCACTCACCGTGCCGACTGCCTCCGAACTTCGCTCGGTGCTTGATCATGTGTCCAAGTTTGGTGTGCCTGGTACTCCAGATATGAGTCCTGCGAATTTGGACGCGCGGCATCTCCCGACTGCGACCGCTGAAGCATTTGTTCGTCGAGCTTTTGTTGACTGGAATACAACTGGCTTGTACCAAGCAGAAGATGCAGGAGTAGAGCTCTTGTGTCCTGGCTGGACGGGCGCTGTGATTCAGAAACACTCGCATGACCTAACCGGTGGGATTGACCGCGCTCTGTACGTCCAGTTACCTCTCGCGTTTGATCGATCGCAACTTCGTGACAATATGCTTCGTATCCTCGATATGGCATCAGACGGTGCGTCTGCTTCGCGTGTCGTCTTTTGTCTGGAGCGAAATACTCCAGACTTGGCCTCGCTGCTGCATGGTATGTGCTATGTGGGTGGACATCTCAGTTCTATCCATGGTCAGCAGGACGAATGGCTTCAGGCCGTCCCGCTCACCTCCCTTGTACTCGTTACCGTGGTTCTGTGACTTGATGTATTCGATAGTTTCCCTTGACTCGTATAAATGTCTGTATTATGATAGAATCGCACATATTCATTGGTTCTTCCTGAGCCAAAGGGCAGGTGCCCGCAGGGCTTGTGACCAATGATACACGCCTCTATTGGCGTCGTCCCCGCAGCGCAACACGGCAAGCATGGAGTAAGTAACCATACTGACTACTTTTTCAACCTTTCCGCTGCCAGGTCACTGATTCTTGCATCACCACTCATCGTGTGATCAAGATCTATCAGGATGGCAGTGCAATCTACACTTCGCTCGTCCTTGGACTCCGCAAAGATAGCGACCATGAGACGCCTTATTTCGTTTGCATCGTTTTACAGCAGGAACTATACGGGCATTCAGCATGTACTCCGTGTGATATACTTGCTGGGTGTTGCCTTTCTTATGCTCTCCATGTTTGCTCCTCGTTCATCTCGTAAAAAGAAGAGCCCAAAACAGAAGCTTGCCGCTGGGAAACAGAAGAGCTCGGCTGCGCTGACAGACTCAGGTGACACCCCCAAGAAAAAGGTGGCTATTGACGATGTATTCTATGGCCGTCTGTTTCGTCTACTACGAATCATTTTTCCGTCTTGGCGTGCCAAGTCGTCTCTCTACTTGTCGGGCCTGTCACTCACGTTGCTGTTTCGTACAATCATTTCGCTTTACGTGGCTGAACTCGATGGCCGGATTGTGGCCTCCTTAGTGCGTGGTGACAAGACCATGTTTTTCCGTCGTGTGCTCATTTGGATGTCAGTTGCCGTGCCTGCTGTGTTTACGAACAGTATGATTTCTTATTATCTTAACTCCCTGGCCCTGTCAATCCGCTCGCGTCTGACGGATGTGATTCAGCGCGATTACCTGCAGAACTTGACATTCTACAAACTCACGAATTTGGATGACCGTATTCGTAATGCAGATCAGCTCTTGACTGTTGATGTGCAAAAGTTCAGCCGTGCCATTTCATTGCTGTACGGCAACATTTTCATGCCCATGATTGACTCGCTTGTGTACAACTTCCGTCTAAGCCAGTCTGTGGGTGTAGAAATGCTTATGTCCACATCATCGCTGATTTCCTTGACAGCTGTCTCGCTCAAGCTATTGACCCCACCTTTCGGTCAATACGCTGCTATGGAGCAGCAGCTCGAAGGTGAGTACCGCTCAGGGCATGCACGTTTGCTTGAGAATGCTGAGGAAGTGGCGTTCTACCGCGGTCAAGAACTTGAGAAAAAGTATATCGACCGCTCGTACTTTTCACTGCTCAAGCACGTTAATCGTGTATTCCACATCCGCATTCTGCACGGCATGACAGAAGAGGGCATCGTTAAATGGCTGTGGGGTGCCATCGGTCTCATTATTTGCTCAGGGCCTGTCTTTTTCAAGACGTCTAGCTTTGTGGCTCGCGGTGCCGGAATGGATATGGGCTCGCGCACAGAGATGTTTGTGACGAACCGCCGTCTACTTCTTTCGTCGTCAGACGCCTTTGGTCGCGTAATGATGAGCTACAAGGAGATGTCGGAGCTGGCGGGCTACACCTCGCGTCTAACTGAGCTGATGGAGGTGATGGACGAGCTCAACTCGGGCCAGGCCAAGAAGCGCTTGGTCTCCTCTGTGGGTCAGGAGGCCATAGACCAGAAGAACAGGATCTTCTCACACCGTGGTGAGGTGATCGAAGGTACGGAGGAAGTCGTTTTTGAAGACGTACCGATTGTAAATCCAAATGGAGATGTCCTGGTGGAAAAACTGAGTTTCCGGATTGAACGAGGCAACAACCTGCTGATCATCGGTCCCAACGGTTGTGGTAAAAGCAGCATGTTCCGTATTCTGGGTGGCCTGTGGCCTGTGTACGGCGGCCGTGTGTACAAGCCCTCCAACAAAGAGTTCACTTACATTCCCCAACGCCCCTACCTGTCCCTTGGTACGCTGCGTGACCAAATCATCTACCCCGATACGGTTGATGAGATGCATGCTAGCGGCAAGACGGACGAAGACCTCATTGAAATCCTCAAGCTGCTCCAAATCGACAACATTGTTGAGCGTGAAGGTGGATGGGATGTTGAGCGTGAATGGCGTGACGCTTTGAGTGGCGGAGACAAGCAGCGTATTGCCATGGCTCGCCTATTCTACCACAAGCCCAAGTACGCGATTCTTGACGAGTGCACTAGTGCTGTGACGCTTGATATTGAGCGAATCATGTACGAGCATGCCACATCGCTTGGCATTACGATGTTGACTGTTTCACACCGTCCATCGCTTTGGAAATACCATTCCCATGTCTTGCAGTATGACGGCCAGGGTGGCTACGTGTTCACCAAGCTCGATGCGGACAGGCGGCTCAAGCTCCAGGAGGAAAAGCAGCAGCTCGAGCAAAACCTCCTTCTCTTGCCCAAATGGCAAGAGCGGCTTCTTGACTTGGAAGGCATCATGGAGGCACGCGGTCAGTCTATTCCATACAAGTCAATGCAAGCAACACCTGCTCAGCAGGATGTACCTGCGACGAATGAGGAAGAGCGAAGTGAGTCGGAGAAGACACAGCCGCCCCCATCTTCGGAAAAGACGGATTCCGCTGCCTATCCAACACAGCCAAACAATCGTCAACAAGACAAACCGGCGCCTCCGCTTGACATTTCGTCGCTGCAGCAAAGCATGCCACGGTAGTAGCTGCCCGGCTATCATAGTGTGTCAAGATATACAGAAAAGCTTGCAGCATCACACCAGCTCAATTGGTATAGAGCACTATATGATCTCATCTACTGCTGCGACAGAGCCGATTGAAGTGCCGTAAACACCTCGACTTCAATTTCGGCGGCGGCCTTCTCTTCGTCTGTGCCGTTGCCTGACAGCACACGTTCAGCGTCCGACAAGCCCTGGCGAACAGCCTGCAGAGTTAGTGATTCCACAATCAGCACTTACTTCTGGCGAGAACTGGTCCAGCGAGTAGGCCTCAATGGCATTCACCGTAAGGTGGTTGTTAGGGTGGATTGCAGCAAAGCCACTCGAGACTGAACATTAGTGATTTATACATACCAAAGAACTTCTTGCTAGTGCCCGTCGACTCAATGACCTCGAGCAGACCAGGCCGGATCTGCTCAACAGTGGGGACGTGTGCAGCCAGGATACCTATGTCACCCGAAACGGCAGGGATGTTAACCTGCGTCACTTCCTGGTTGTTGTACAAAGCTGAGTGCGGCAGGACAAAGCTCAGCTTGAGCTGCTCGCTCACAGCCTCAGCATATCCACGGCGTGCACCAGCCAGCTGCGACAGAATCGGACGAGCGGCTGGGGTACGGAGTGCGCGCGAAGCTAGGGCAAACACCATCGTGATATAAAAGTGTCGTGGTAAGAACCAATTGTTCACCCAACGCTATCAGCACTCTCACCCACGCAGGCCCCCGCCCTGCCCTGCCCGGTCCGAGGCCAGCGCACCCAACATCGGCCGAGCTCGGGATGCTTTGGTTCTTGCACGTGGCTGCCCCAGCGGCGCCGGCAACCACCTCCACACTAGCCTTGACGCTCCTGCAGCCGCACATGAGCCATCCTTACACGTGTGCCAAATGCGCACGATGGATGCGGCTGGATGAGAGCATAACTAAAGCGAGTGACGAGCAGTTGCAATCCTTGTGCAATGCAGAAACTCATACTGCACCGTTATCAGAGGACCATTTTGCTCGCTGGGATATTCCTGTCGAGATAAAACAGGCATTTGCAGAACGCGCCAAGCAAGATGAACCTGCGCCTGCCGCATCTGACAGATATGCGGATGTGTTCTCTTCATTAGAGTCAAACTCAAAATCAGATACCCTGTATGCGCGATACCCCGTTTGTCACGAATGCGCAGTCACGATTATTGCGACTATGGAGCTAGATCTCTCGTGTACATTTCACGAACGCGACAAACTCGCCTTGTTAGAACGCGAACTAGAACGACTCGCTCTTATCAAAGGAGATATGGAAATGTCTAGCGACGACAGGATGCGATGGAATCGCGACCAAAACCGGCTCGAGTGCGATATAGAGAAAATGCATCGTGCGTGTGAAGAAACACGCGTGGCTCTGCGTAAGTTGGACGAAGAGAAGGAGCGTGTTCTGTATATGTTGAACGACATGAATACACAGTCGACTACGCTGTTGAATGAAGAAGAGGCTGTGTTCCACGCGTGGAATGAACAAGTTGCTGAGTTCGAGCAGCTCGCTTGTGAAAAGGAACGGTTAGATGCGAAACTGGCTGAGGAATCTCGAATTTTGTCTAATTTGACCGATGCAAATGCGTATACGGATGCATTCTCTATCGAAAAAGATGCTTATGGTATGGGCATGATTAATGGACTCCGTTTAGGTCGATTTAATGCATCTAGACCTCCTCAAGACCAAGTGACTTGGACAGAAATAAACGTGGCGTGGGGCCAACTGGCACTTCTTTTCAATCTTCTGTGTCGTAAGCTTGGATACGAAAATCCTACGCATAAGATCCACGCCCGAGGTGCACAAAGCACCGTAGAGCGACTAGCGCCTGATCATGCTGAGTACGAATTGCATGCGACGAGTGAATGGCATGTTGGGCGTTTATTTCATTCTCGCAGGTTTGACTGCGCTATGGAGGCTTTTTTAATGTCCGTGCAGGACTTATATATGCACGCAAAGTCTACAATGGATCCTGCGCTAATGTTGCCCTACTCGTACGTCGAGCTTATCACTTACATTGCAGCATTCAACATGGTCGGATTGGCGGCGTGAGTATCCGCTTGCAATTCAACCAGCCGGCCTCTTGGTCACTTGCGACTAGCCGGCTCCTCGAATGGTGCGTTTATCCAATGCTCACTCAGCCTTCAACACCTCCTCAGCTGGACGTTGAAGCGCGAAGCGCGTTAGGGTCTATCACGTGATCTATAGCTCACGTCTTCGCAGACGATCGAAGATGTGTGTATGTATTTTATTTGCTTGCCACACCATTCACGGTAGTCACTCGTTGGTTGCATAGAAGCTACGATGTTAGGCGAGCACACACCTGCTGCTGGGCACGATAATATGCGTGACCCATGCCCATGGGTCATCTTGAATGACTTTGGTGGTGCCTTTTCCATGGGCTGCATCGGTGGTGCCATCTGGCATGGTATAAAAGGCGCTCGTAACTCACCGCGCGGTGAACGTATGCTTGGATCCATTTCGGCCATCAAGTCTCGTGCCCCAGTACTCGGTGGTAACTTTGGTATTTGGGGTGGCTTGTTTCAAAGCTACGACTGTGCTATTATATCCATTCGGCAAAAGGAGGACCCTTGGAATGCGATTCTCGCAGGATTCTGCACCGGCTCTACTCTCGCTATTCGTAGCGGACCAAAGACGGCATTTGGTGCAGGTATTATGTGTGGTATCTTGTTGGGTGTCTTCGAGGGTGTCGGTGCAGGCATTAATAGTGCCATGGCGAATTACAACAAGCCGGTGGCACCCGTGATTCCAGATGCCCCACTGGGTGCACCATCGGGTGGTGTTTCATTGACCCAGTAAACCTGCAATTGTGATTACGGCCGTCCCATGTATTGCATGGATCACGCGGACTCCTTGTTTTGCACAAGCGCATAATATGACCATTGCGCCGCACCTATATCCAGGGGGTAGTTCATACCATGGAACTGCACACGGTGTGCTTCTGTAGCAAACCTTGTTTCTGTATCACCCCGTTTTGTAGACCACACAGACCCATCTTCGAGTAAGAATATACTGACATCTGTGGCACATGCCATTGACGTTACGTTGACCAGGTCAGGTCCATGGCCCACGTCAATCGGTTCGGGTAGAGTATGCCCATGAGACACACTCCATCCCCAAAAGTAGCAGTCCCCATCTGAGGTGAGAGCCAGCGAATGGCGGTCGCCGCACACGACGCTGTGAATACTTGCAGGAAATCCTTCATCCCGTGAAAAAAAGGATAAGCCATGCAAGCCTTTACTCGGTACATAGATATCACCAAGCTGACAAAATCGATTGTCCCCGTACGTATAGATAGGTAAGGATGCTTGCGGTGCAAACAGCACAAAATGAGAGCCACCAGCAAAAACACGATCCAAAGGCGGCAGGTTGGGTGCAGAAAGGTGAAGTGCATTTATGCCTAGCACCATTTCATTCAATGTACGGAACAAAATTGCCTTTCGTTCATTTGATATGGCAATGATGCGACCTGTCTTATCCATGGCGGCATGCTGCCAGGTGGTCTGTCCGCATCGCGTATTGGAAAATCCCAAGCACAAATATCCATCTTCGTCTAGACATGCTTCCACATAATCTTGTCCCAAAATGGCACGTGGGTTAGTCCATGGTACAGAGTGTCGCGTTGGATTCGAGTCATGACCTGGCATGTAGCCATACAGGTACATTTGCCCATGCAGTGTATACAATACCTGAGTGGCTGTCACACAAACGATGCGTTCTGCATTATCGATAGCGACCGGTTCTGCTACTTGCAGAACAGACAAGTCTTGACCCAGCTGTCCATGGAGATTTGAGCCCCAGCCTACGAGCTTGGGTGGCATGCATGCAAGGCACTTGCTGATGGGTTGGTCTGAGCGAGTCGCCCGATGTAGCAGCCCGATGCTGTTCCTCCATCTAAAAGGGCCAAAGTCATTTTAAGGCCCTGCCTTTTTAACATGCTCCTGAGACCTTGCCGCTGCGTCCTCCCGGCAGCTATAAGCGCGCAACGAGCGCTGGCTCGCCTTTTTTCGTCACGCTCTGTAGTGGACGTGCTCGAGTCGCGTGGGATGGTCCACGCGATGACATCGAGAGCTCTGAAGGAGCACTTGTCAACGACAGATGACTTTGGTCACCATTTGTCACGAACCATTTATACTGGTGTGGATCCCAGCGCTGCAAGCTTACACGTTGGTAATTTGCTCCCCCTTGTCGCCTTGCTTCATTGTGCGATACATGGACACAAAGCTCTTGTCTTGGTACGTAAGCTTGAACTCACACCTAGATCGGTGGCGCTACGGGAGCCATTGGCGATCCATCAGGACGCCAGTCAGAACGATCTGCATTGGCATCTGATCAGCTAAAAATAAACGTGAATAATATCCGCGCTCAAATGTATCAATTTTTTCATAACGCGGCTGCCTATCTAGCACGGCGCAAACTTCTTAGTGCGAAGCCGCAAGATTTCATATCAAAGGGATACCACGCTCAAGCTGAGCCTTTGTTTCAGGATACACTTGATGTACAATTGATTAACAATCTTGACTGGTTCCGCCACATTCACCTTCTTGATTTCCTATCCATTGTAGGTCGTTTTGCTCGTGTGAATGATATGCTGGCGCGTGATAGCGTCAAATCACGTCTTACATCTCAGAATGGCGCTACCGCTCCTGGACTTTCATTCACTGAGTTTTCTTATCAGCTAATGCAGGCATACGACTTTAGTTACCTGCACGATAAAAAGGCATGCTCTGTTCAGCTCGGCGGGTCTGATCAGATGGGAAATATCATGGCTGGTATCGATTTGATTCGACGTCAACGTGCAGAACAAGAAAAAGGTAAGGCAAATGATCCAAGCATGCGTACGGATCCAGCGTATGGACTCACATTACCCCTCTTGACGACAGCCTCAGGGGCCAAGTTTGGCAAGAGTGCAGGTAATGCTGTTTGGGTCTCAAGATCCATGCTTTCGGACCTTGATTTTTACCAGTACTTTGTTCGAAGCTCAGATGCCGACGTGGAGCGCTACCTATTGTCTCTTACTTTGATGAGCCATGAAGAGATTGCGCAGGTCATGGCTCAGCATGCGGACGACAAATCCAAGCGTTTTGCGCAAACACGTCTAGCTGACGAAATGACTGAGCTTGTACGTGGGCAAGAGGCATGCCAACGTGCTCAATTGGCAACCAAGCTGCTCTTCAATACCGACGTGCAAGAACTCACACTTGATCAAGTTGCATTTGCGTTCCAAGATGACCCCCGCTTGGTGTACCTGGATGAGGAGCCATCAGGCATTGCGGCATTGGCGGTTGATATTGGATTGCTGCCTTCCCGAAGCGAAGCTCGCAGGCTCGTGCAAACACGTGGTGGACTTTATGTAAACGGCGTCCAAGTCACAGATGCGTATGCGAAGCTGGAAAGGCAACATATGATTCAAGACCGCATCATTGTGATGCGTGCCGGTAAATCGAATCATAAAATCGTTGTATGCCCTCCTATAGCGTAAATGTGGCACATTAGGTCGTTTGACATGCTACATCAGAGCTTTGGTGAAAGGGGCGGCTTGTGACCTCAACGACTCGGTTTCAAAAAGGTAATACCTTTCGTATGGTGACACTTTCAGCGGCAATCGTCTAGTGGTTTAGGATCTCACCTTCCCATTTGCCGGTTGTGGCACGCGTCGACGCGTGGAATCAGGTGAGGACGGGAGTTCGAACCTCCCTTGTCGCATATTTTTTAGCAAGTAGCATCTGCACATGCTATAGTTTAGCACCATGCATGTAACGCTGGAGTCGTTCCTGGAGTTCAACTACTTCTTGTTCTTCCAGTTCATCTCGTCGACCAGGTATGTTGGCTTTGGGTGGCTTATTCCATTTTGAAAGGATGGAGGATGAATCCGTGATGGCAGGCACGATGTGAAAGTGGACCTGCGGTCAGTGAATTGTACGCACATGGTTTACGACTTGCGCATAGTCTTGGTTAGCAGCCACTTGCAAGCCTGTGGCGCCAAAAGCTGCACCCCTGTCAATGGTATCACAACATACCTTTCTTCATAGCACGTGCGACACGTACAACGCCATGCATCAAAGCAGCTGATTGTTCTTCACTCATATCTGATAAGTGTGAGACATGTGCTCTGGGTACGACAAGAGTATGACCTGGTGTAAAATCATTTGTCACATACCAGCTCGAATAGGTAGAATATCTAGGAAGGCCAAGTACATATCTGTCTCCGCAACAATGTAGGCTTCTTTATTCCCAGATATTATATCACAAAATACACAGTCATCTGTTTCATACCGCTTGTCATGTTGGTTCACACGAGCTAGGAATGGTGTCGTCATGACATGAGCTCAAATTGCAACGCGTTAATTTCTCCACAAACCCATTGGACCTCGATGAGACAGGCCAGCAAAGTATCATGACGCCAAAACCTACGCATGACATTATGCTATATAAACATAGTAATCCGACAACGGAAGCTTATGGCTTTTCGCTAGCCATGGTAGCCTCAGTGATATGGGTTCTATGGATTTTGTGGGCCATACTGCCAGAGTGGCTGTTGATCAGCATGGGCATCCGATGGTTCCCGAATCGGTGCGTTGAAGGCACTTACCATGAAGTGACTGGGCTTATTTATTACCTGCATGGAGTATCATGCTTTTTCTATTTATTTATGTGGGTTTTGTCTCTTGGAATGTATTTCAGACGCCACCTATGCATGCGTTGGAGCTCGTGGTTGGTATGTAAAACTCTATTGACATCAAGACCAGCATGCTGTGTTGTATACACGTCCATTGGCGGAAGAGGGAGAGCATCCTTTGCAAAAAGATACACTTCGAGACATCACGGATATGCATGGGCCTCTGAGTGACGATGTGTATGATGTATCTCCGGGTCTCATATCGCGAGCCAGGTATCTGAATCGATGAAAAATTATATCGAAACCCGTCTAGAGTTTCCTAAACCAGGTACATGACTTTTATGTTGCATTGACATGCACATTTCCAATTCGTGTGCTTGCGATGCCAATAATTCGCGCCGCGCTTCCATTTTTTTCTTCTCTTGATACAATAGTTCAATGCGGGTCGTGAGGCTTTCATATGCGTTGCTGGTATCGTGATCTCTTATATACTTTTGCGCTTCCTTGACCCGTTCCATGCTTTGCATTTGTAGATGCAGCAAAGATTTCAGCATGTCGTTCTGTTTTGTGCGCGCATCATATGCATCTTTGTACCATGCCATTTGATGCAATTCTTCCATCAATAATTGCTTTTCTGATTCGAGCAGTTCGACACGCTTATTTAAGTCCACCATCGATACTTCTTCAGCCTTACTGCGTCTCTCAGCAGAAAGGGCGCTGAGGACTTTAGTGTGCATAATCTGAGTATGAGAAAGGGTCTTTTCAAGCCATTCACAACGCACAGCCAGCGTTTCATACTTGATCGTGTGCCACAATGCATCCGACTCGGCGAGGCACAGTTTCCATGCATTGGTGCACGCCTCATCAGAATGCATATCGGCCTCGAAGGAAGACAGGGTATCTTGGTTGGTGGCCTGGTAGTTATTTTGTTCAGATCCAGCGACATGTTCATAGGCTTCCTCAAGCAAACAGCTCAAGGCATTCCTTTCTGTCAACAATTCATCCACATGCTCTTGCATGTCACGCAAAAAATCTTTCTGCTCCTGAATTGTAATTTCGTGCGACGAAATGACACGTCGTTGTGCTTTGAGACAACGTGTTGCATCAAGCAGGGTTCGAGAGTGGGCATCCCTTTCATGGGCCCAGTCAGCAGCGATTTGTGTTACGCATTGCATCTGCTTCGCACCCTTTTTATGAATATTTGAAGATAAAGTGGTCTGCTCGAGCTTGAGGTCATCCAGCTCGCCCGTCAACTCGATGCATTGCAATGCATACTGTGTTGCTTCATCCTCAGCACGATGTAACTGGGCGATTACAGCATCTTGCTCTCGAGCTAACACGCCTTTTTGTGCTTCAATGCGACTGTATGTAGAAGCTCGATCTTTGTACCGTGAATTTAGTGCTTCGAGTTTATCGATTTGAGCTTTCAGCTTGAGTTCACGTTGTTTGCCGAGCTGGATTTGCGTATTCATAGATTCCCGTTCGTTTATGAGTGCGTGCTTTTCATGACGGAGATTATCCAGCTGTACAAGCACATCCTTAGATGTGCGATCCGTAAACTTTTGTTGTGGCGTAATATTCCCATGCTGTGAATCGCCAAGCACTCGCGTAAGGCTGGGTCGAGGCGTTAGAGACACGCGATTAGGCTTACGCAGAACCGGCAGGTGCGATCCCGGAGTATGTGGCACACGATTAGGAGCTGTTTTCGGTGTAGCGAACAAGCTGGATCGCGAGCGCTCTGGCGTTTCGGGTGCGCCCCGCGACATGCCAACGTCTTCGTCACCCAGTAAGTAGTGTTGGTGTCTTACGCGTTTCGTGTTTGGACATCACGTGAAAAATCTGGGGTATCTACGGGAAACGAGCTTCACGTCGAAGAAGATGGTGTTGAAGCACGGACGGTGCAGACGACGTCGTTGACAGCTGATGAGACGGCGGAGTAGTTTGAGAGTTGGAGTATTTCGATGAGCTGCTGCGTCTTCGACGATCGAGTTGACCGCGTCCACCTCGCGTATGCTGCCACTGTGGCTCATGGCTGTATTCTTCCAGCAAACGCGCGCGCTTTTCCAGCATGGGCTGAGTAAGGGATGCCTCGTCAATTTTGCCAGAGTGGAACAGCACACGGTCTTCATCTTCCGAGTCGGCCGGATCCATGGCGGCCGACTTGGGCTGGCGAAACGACAACTTGAGTGGAATACTGTCGGTTTCGTTATCCTCCAAAGGTGCCGATCCGCCTTGCGAGCGCAGCTGCTCACGCTCACGAAGTAGTTGTGCACGCACTGTATGGGCAGATACACGCTCTTCCTCGGAGCTTTCATCAGCCGTATGAAGAAATTCGTATTTATTTTGATCCTCCAAGGATGTGTGAGTCTCATTGTACGTCTTGACAAAAGCCTGAGCATCATCCCGATCAGCAAGAGCATCCATACCGTCGCCTTCCACGCAGCGGCGCTTCTTTGCAAAACGCGGGGCTTGTAAACGCCGACGCAATTCGTCTTCGTCTGCATCCTCGTCGAGCAAGTCAGCAAGGCCTTCATCGCCACCACGACCACGGCGTCGGTGGCGGAGCAGACCCTTAGTGGCGCGCTCATGCAAGGCTTGTATCGCCGCATCATCGTCTTGGCGCTGCTGTAAGTACTTTTGGTGCACGGCATGATCTTTAGTCTCTTCATCCTGATCACTCTCATCGTCCAGCAAACTCGACAAGTCGGCATCATCTTCCGACCCTTCTTCGTCATCAGATGCCTGTTCCTTATCACTAAAAACGCCAGCCAAGCCTCCATGCTCCCCATTCTCGTTCTCCTCGTCTGATTCTTCTGCCTCGCCGAAAACAAAAGCAGAGTTTGGTCGTCTGCGAGAAGATTGTTTGACGCGCGTCTCTGTGTCACTTGGCTCCTGATCGCTTTCAGCCGAGTCGTGTGTATCCACTGGCTTGGTTTGTGTGAAAAATCCATCTTCGTTCAAGTACAGAATACCATTGTTTTTTGGAGCTTGTTGTGCCTCCCGCCATATTTCTTCACCATGCTCTGCTAAGGATGGATCCAAAGAAGGTAGCATATCTGGTGACAATGGTGCCGCAGCTTGTTCATGCTCAGCATGACGCAGTGCGGCGAAGGCGTCCCCTGAGTGCGCTTTTGAGGTCGGCGGTGGCATGGTTTCCTGGCTCTTGGAAAGTGATGGCGTTGCTGCAAAGAACTGTGTCATACCTCCCACAGGTCCAGAACAACGCTCGTTGGCGAAAATGTCGAGAGAGCCGCTGAGTTGGGGCTCTTGTGTGCCGCGTTCAAAAAACTGTGCCAGGACCGATGTATCGGAGCCTGTGCGCTCTATCGGGGCACCAGCCGGTTGTGTGGGTGCGAAAAACTCACCGAGATCATGATCGTCGTCTGACACGTTCGGCACGTCCAGCAAGGGCAACTCCGCAAGCGGCGTGGGCTCTGTGGATGCGTGCCGCTGGGTTGAGCGTCCAAGCGTCGAGATGGGGACGTTTTCCTTCTCTGATCCGCTAGGACTGGATGCGGAACTGGGGGCGGGCGACGGTGACTGCGCTTGGAAGTAGGCCTGGGCTGGTGCAGGCGTTGGCTCTTCATGTGCGGGTGCTTCTTGTGAACGGCTCTTTTTGGCGGTTGTTTCGGCGTTTTGTGCGTACACTTTCTGAAGCACAGTCGCGTTGAGTTCATCTAAACCCAGTATCGACGGAAAGAAGGTAGCAGCACGATGTGGGCTCGTGCTGGATGGAAGAGTGCCTGCCTGTTGTTGTGCGGCGAGACCAAAGGTGTGGGCAGCCGCATCCATTTGGTCGTCAGGAACAGTCTCTGAGTCTGGCGCGTTGATATGAGGCGAGCGGTATTCGTTCGAGGCGATGCGCTTCCGGCGCGGCGTGCGTGGAAACACGGAAAGGTGAGCCAGCGACTCGTCAGCAGCTTCGCGACGCTCGTCCCGACGAGGAGAGCCGTAGAAATGAATACGTGCTGGTTTGTGTACGCCAAGCGATACAACCTCAAGATCGCTCTCATCGTCCTCACTTTGGGGCATTACCGCTGCCTTCTGCCGCTCAATCCAAGCCCATTTCTTTTTCAAGCGTGCCTTGCTCGCTTCGTCTTGCGCGGAAGGCGACGTATGTGTGTGCCGCGCGTCAGGTGTGGATGATGACTCGACAGGATCTGAGCTGTGCATGGCATTAGGTGGTGCAGGGGATGCTGTCGTGTGCTCAATGGTATGCAGTAGTTCCGAAAGTTGGTACCGCTTTGGCTCAGGACGCTGCAAAGTCGCGCGGTTTTCACGACGAAGGCGAGCCGACATACTGTGCATTTCCCGCTGCTCTTTGAGAGATAGTCCCCGCGGTTGTTTGGCTGGTGCTGGCGCATCAATATCTGACACATCGCTGTCGGGCGCCTGCAAGGGACGTGGTGGCTCTGCCGTTTCTTGTTCGGCGGCTTCGGGGGGTGAACTGGGGGCGGCACGCTGCTGTGCTAATGCACGTAGCCTATTCATTCGATTCTTGCGTTCATCAGAGCGCGGCGAAGAGCGTGCCTCGTTCGGTTCTGCCGCGTCGTCATCCGACGAGAAAAAGAGTCGCTGAGGAGATGGCTGCTTTTTGCGCATGCGCGATACAAACGAGGGGACAGCACCTTCTTCTGCATCAGAATCAAGATCCGTTTCAAGATCGGATCCCAACGCGCTTTTACCTGGCGGCGGCCCAGAGGCAATGCTGGTGTCATAGCTGGAATCTCCGCCAACGCTCGTGATACCGGCTTGTTTGACACGTAGTGCAGGGGACGGTGAAACTAGGCGGAATGACGGTGAGCTTCGCTCCGAAGAAATCTCTGCATCCGCATCATGTCGGCGCCGACCATACACAATAGGCGGCTGCGACATGGACTCGCCGCACTCGTAGCCAAGATGCAGAAAACCGCCAGGCCCGCTTGGTGTACGAGACGCGTCAAGACGCGTGCCACACGCGAGACCTAGGGATTTATTATATAAGCACTACGAGGCATCTTGGCACGCCTGGCCCTCTGGTGTGCCATCAGCACTGGTGTAGCGTTGAGCAAAGCCGGCCATGCCCTGTTCGAGCACGGCTGCATGGGGTGCGCCCTCGTTGGGATCGAGTCCCTGCCATGTGCGTTGAGGGCGATGCGCGAGCGAAGCACTGTCCAGCACCTTGAGCATCTGACCCGACTGCGGATCTCGCACGGCCACTTCGTGCGGCTGAAGAGACAAGCGCTCTAGAGCGCGACATGTTGTATCGGTCTCATTACCCGACGAAAACGAACCGTATTTGGTGCGTGTGACATAGGTGCCGGTGGCGAATGAATAGTGTGGCTGCTCGTCGTCTTCCCCGTCCTGTGCCGTCTCTGTATCCATGTGGGACGCGTCGTGCATGACATTCGCAAAGTCGAGAACGTAGGCCCCCGTCCACGGCACTTCTTGGCCGCCACGCGCCTGCACAGCCAACATCATTTCCCAAGGCGTCAAGACAGGGCGCATGAAGTCACGCGTATCCAGCAGAGAGTTTTCTGGGCATGCCACAAGGACAAATACATCAATCTCCAAAAAGTTGGCCAGCTTGGTTGGATTCAGTTTGCCGACGCTGATGGTGTACACTTTGCGTTGCGATGCCCTCGATGTTAGGATGCGACGAAGCTCTTTGAGGAGCGGCAGGTATGCATGGATGCCAAGTGTTCCGACCACAAGGCCCACCACGGAGGCATCGCGCGCTTTTTGTATCGTCGCGTAGCGGCGCATAAGAAGTCGATTTGTCTTGCCCGTCTCAGTGCGCACAGCTTGCTTCTTGGGATCATACGACGCCATGTCGTACTGCGGTCCAAGTGTGAGAAGAAGGTGCGTAAGGGCGCGTGATTCAGGACCAAGGTACAAAGCGGCCGTGTCGTGGAGCGAGGTACCTGGCGGCAGTTGCATTTGGCGCATACCCAGCAACGATGAGGTCGGCTCCACAGACGAAGTATTCGCGGGTCCATCCCTGTTATCAGAGGTGCATCGTGTACAAGCGCCACAGGACTGGCATCCCTGCGACAATTCCGACGATCCACGCTCGTCTCGTGTGCGAGAATTCTCTGCACACATGGCATCGAATCGCTGATTCACATCCACGTAGGTCAGAACAAGGGGTGCTTGGTGCTTCCATTGCTGCAGCATTTTGGTATATACATCCTCCATAAGATGGGTATAGGCCACGTCGTACGTGAGAATCACCGCTTTGGGATCCGAGGACAGCTTCTCGGCTGCTCGCAAGAGACCCTGTGTGGCATCGTCGATATCTGCACCATGCTTGGGAAAAACATACAGGGTGGGCATGTGGGACGTCGGGCTCAGGCATGTGTGGCCATAGTGCACGACAGCGTCCGCCTGGACGTGCGACGCTGTGACTTGGTCCACACAACAGCTTCCATAACTTGTGTCTGCGAGAATATACAGCGTGGGCGGCGTTTTTGTAAGAGCAGCAAGGGCGTTGTTCAGCGCATGGTATACAGGTACGGCATCAATGAGTGCCTCATCGGGGAATTGAAGTGCGACGCGTTGGAGTGGCGGCTGCCTTTGGGCGCCCTCCTTTGTCAACACGAGTCGACGCGCGGTGGCATCAATATCGTAAAGGGCGAGCAAATCTCGTCCTGATGCAGAGGCTGTGGCTTGTACGGCATCTTGGTCTAGCTCAACTTGGTGCTCAATGATCGCAGCATCCGCCGTGCTAAACGCGGTAGCCATGGTATCAGAGGCGAAAGTGGATGAGAAAACGGACGTTTTTTATGTGGAGAGCGTAGCTATGTACTGCGCCAGGGACATGAAGTATTGCTCGGCAATGGACGAGAAGTAGAACTCATGCTCCGAATTGTGCGCCAACACAAGGTTGTGTGCAAGCTCGTGTGCGACGCTAAAGTAGACAGAAATGAGGGGATTTACAAGGCGATTCGCTTGAACGTCTGCGTCGTGCCATGCGAGATAGTAGCGTAGATTGAGGAAGATCGATCCGCCCCGATTAAAGGCAATCGATGGGCCTTGGGTATCACAGAACACGTGCATGCTCTGAGGATTCACGCCAAAGATTGCCCCGACTGGGCGATAGACGAGCTCGATTAGGCGCTCGAGAGCCGCGCGGTTATTGCTGAGGGTGGTGGGTCCGTCAAGATCCGTGCTCACGTAGACTTTCATACCCACCACGTGCCCGGCCAGACGGAGATCCACGTCCATGCCATTGACGTCGCAGTACGTCGAAGCAGCCTCTCGCACATCGCGCGTCTGTGACTTGGACTGAATGATGGACGATGCATCCGGACGTGATGACTGGATGGCATTCTGAACGTGTCGCTGGATCTCAGATGTCTGTGTGATGGGCTCACTCTGACCGGGGCGCCGAATAGATGAAGTTCCATTGGCCAACGACGATGGTCGTCCACTAAACCGCGTCCTGATCTGCTGAAACAAGTTGCTGCCGCTTGCTTTGGGGGGTTGCATGGGCGGCGGCATCATCTCGCGAGTTTTGTCCAAGGAAGCGGGGGGCTGAGCAGGTGTCTGGACCGGCGGCTGGGGATGCGATGGCTTTTCGACGGACGTGGCCACTTTAGGGTAGCCGTTGAGCATGGCTTCACTGGCCTGTTGCAAATGATGGTCCTGGAACGAACGCAGAAGCCGCGCGACGTGAGCAGGATCCGCGTCAGGGAACATCTGCCGTAGCTGTGCCTCATAGCTATCCCAGGCCGGTTCCGGCGCAGGAACGAGGGGTGCGGAGGTCTTGGCTTGCTGTGCGAGAATCTTGTCGACGTGAAAGCCCTTGCGTTTGAGACTGCGAAGAGGCGACGACAGCACGGTCATGAACAGGAGCACATCCTGCAAATGCTGTCGCCGGAGCAGGGACTTGCACAGCGCCGATGCGACTTCGAACCAGTCCAGCTCCATATCAGTAGCAACATGGAGGATGAGGGCCTGTTTCCACGTCGAAGGTCTCGTCGTCATGGCTGAGCACCGTTGCACATCTTTCCACGTTTGGCCCTGGTACGTTAATACGCGCGTTTGCTGGATGCCAGGCTCTGTGACTTCATGCACGGTGAGAACGTCATCGAGCCACGCCGCGTCGTGCTGTATGTCGCGGCTGGCCATGGCTCGCTTTTCGAAGAGAAAAAGCGGCGTGCGCTCCAAGACGGTTTGGCGAATGTCTTTGGCGCGTGGAGTGTCGGGCAGCACCCGGCCCTTGACCGAGTACGATTCCGTAACGAGCTTGCTGAGGTAGGGTGATCCCAGGGATGCATACAGCGGCTCAATGACATCGTCGTGTGGCGCCACAAAGACGTGATCGCAAAACAACATGTGTGCATGTGCATCGTCCACGAGCACGATATCCGGTGCGCTGCGGAGTGCATATGAGGCCGAGCCCGAGGCATGATCGTCGTCTGTGCGAGCCTGCTGAAGACAAAGTAAAAATGGTAAGTGCCGCATCCGCTGCCGCGTGGACGGCGGCAATTCGCTCATGTGATCGGCAATGCGGCGCAAGACCAGCACGTAGGCATCCGGCGAAGGGCACAGATGGTAAAAGTGCGGCGCATCGTCCATCAGCATCTCCACCAGCTCCGATGTACTGGGCTCGTCCGACACACCACACGCGCGGAGAAACACGGTCGCTGCGGGCCCAAAGTCGACGTACGCAAACACGGCCTGGTACTCGGATGGCGCATCGCGAGCTCCGGCGAAGTAGCACGAAGCTGGTGGCAAATGACCTCGGCCCTGTACGGGCACGATGGGTGCGTCGCGGAGCGTTTCCAGGTCTCGTGGGGTATATGTGCGCACAGTAGATAAAAAGGCAAATACGCGGCAGGCCTCTTCGTGCGTCTGAGGTGGCGACGAGCACAATTTGTGTACGATCGCCAAGCCTGTCGGATGCGCGGGCAATTGCAGCTTGGTAGCATCCACAGCCGAGACGGCTGCGATGGGCCATTGCATGGAGGCGGCAGCTGCATCTGTGTACACTTGCGTCGGCGGATACAGCCGTCCATCCTGAGCCGGAACAAATGCATACGTGCTCGCCTCCTTGAGCGAGTAGACATCCGCGTACACCGAGGCAAACTTGTCGAGAAGGTAGGTGCGTGCAACGACGCCCAGTGCCGCGTCAGACCCGCTGGCGCGCTCCAAGACCTCTGGCAAAGGCATGTGCCGTTGCAAGCCCAGGGAGAAGAGAAACCGTGCCTCGTCCGACGAGGCACGCCAAGAGCGACCGCGCCAATCGAGAATAGGCACACGCAAAGCACGCAACGCATCACTCGGCTCATACAGCTGACAGGCCATGTACTGCTTCGTGTCCCCCTCGGCAGGAAAGATGGGCGTGTTGGTGAGCCGCTGCATTTCTGTGGGTGTCAGGTGCGCGCTTTGTTTAGCGAGGTAGGCCACCAAGTCCATGTGCGACCAGTCACCACCGGCAAGAAGCCGATCAAAGATGAGCTGGATATCGACGTGCCGACGTACGCCAAGCGCCTCGAGCATCTTTTCGGCATGGCCGCGAATGGGCATGGTGGGGAAGGCCACGACAGGAAGGTCGGAAAACAGCGACACGCTGCTAAAGTAGGCGTCCGCAGGGCGCTTCATGCCTGCACGGGTAGGTATACACGCCAGGGGCGCGAGGCGCTCGACGATCGCACGCATCTGAGCATGGGGGATATGGCCCCACGTCCACGCCAGCGTGCTAAGTACCTCTTCTGCATTCCTGGGTGACTGCGACAGCCCATGGGCGGCGCGCACGTCGGGTGCGGACGACTGATCCAAGGACAACATATATTCCACCCATGCCAACACGGACAAATCAGCCCACCCAAACACGCGACCCAATTCGCCCGGTCGAAAGTGCCTTGAGACGGCATAGTGCAGGCATGTCGGCGGACGTACGATGGTGGGCGGCAACTTGCCGGTATGAAGCACGGTCGATACATCTGACAAGGCTTGGACGCCATCGTCAGAGGTGACGACGGCGGCACGCACGAGCTGTGCACACAGAGATGGTTCGTAGGCGGGATGAGCGGCCACTTGACACCACCACCGCAGGCATGCGACCATTTCGTCGGTCGAAAGGGGACGGTGCGCAAGCTCGGCAAACACGTCCTCCATAGTAATGTCACGCACCATGTGCCGCAGACGCAGCTGCATCACAAACACGTCGGCTGCCTCAATGTGGGCCGGTGGAATCACGGCAATGTCGCGGCAAAAGTCTGCGAGCATGGCGCTTGGAAAACGCACGGCATCGGAGGATCGCAGTCCCTCGGTTGACATGAGCGAGATGCACGGCCGTGTGCAGCAGGCGAAAAAGGCATCTTCCAGCGCAGCCGACACGCGTGTCGACGGCGACGACGATCGGAAGGAAAAGAAGCGCATCGTATGCAGAGCCGCTTCCAGAAGGCGTTCTCGTTCGTCAACGTGACACCATTGTGCACCTAAGCGATGAATCTCGGCCTCATAGATGGCGCGCGCCACGAAGCCGCCGACAGCGAGCAGCTCGGTGTTCCAGCGCGCGCAGTACCGATCGATAAAGTCGAGCGATTCGCGCTCGACCGTCGGGATGAAGCGCGCGGCCAGGTGACCGGCGAACGAGGTGGTTTGGTGCGTGCGGAACCCGATAAACACGCGGCCCTGTGCATCCAGCTGCGGTGTGAGACCGTCAAAGAGCATGCCCACGTGCTTGTCTACGCTGTGCGTCAGGGTCTCGGGGAGCGCCATGGCGTCGATGTCGTCTCGACGCATGTGCACTATGTGCAATGGCATGGACGATGGAAGGCCCTTTTTCGTGCTCCGCTCCAGTTCGCGAGAGAGCGCGGCGGGTGCATGGACGCGAATGTGAGCCGATACGAAGCGCAAAGGCAGCGATGCCTGCACGGTTTCGAGGTGTTGCGCGACATTCTCGAGGACCATGTCGCGCGAGGCTGCGGCGTCGGGGGGCGCGGTCCCGAAGGCATTCGAGAGCATCGAGGCGATCCCGGCGCCGGCCGTCTTGGAGAACGCGGACAGGAGGGTTTGGCGGAGGCTGGGTTTGTCGGCCGCGGCTGCGGCCGCCTCGGCCGCCTCGAGGAGGATGCACCGAGCTACACGGACGTGCACTTGGAGGGGCGAGGTATGCAGCTCCTGCACGACCATGATTTTCTCCGGGGACGTAGCCTTGAGATGGCGTGATGGGACGAGGGGCTCCGGAGCGCCGACGTGCTTGTCAAGATGGCACAAGAGTTGGTCGTCGAGGTACAGGCCGACCGAGCGGACATGGCTCGTGAACGTGAGAGAGGTCGCGAGAAACTGGCACAGGGCGAGGGGTGATTCGGGGAAGGGCGTCGGCTCACGCAGTGCCATGAGAAACGTGGTCCATGGCACGCCCGTGGACGATGCGGCCTGAGCCGGCGCGTGGGCGCGACGCGTGAAGAGGGCATCGCCTTTCCAAAAGAAGCCCATCAGCTGGTCGCCACTTGACACGATCGGCTCGTCACATACGCTGAAGAGCGAGTAAAAGCCGACGCCAAAGGCACCGATGCGCTCCGGATCGGGGTTGCCCTCGGCGATGCGCCGCAGCCGGTGCCAGTCGGCGTCGCTGAATGGCGCGCCGTTGTTGCGGAAGGTCCATTGTGTGAGCAGGGCCCGGGTATCAGGGACATGGGGTATGGGGCGCGGCTCGCTCACCAGACGCAGCTCGCACTCGGATGCGCCCGCATCGTCGGCGTTTTGGAGCAGCTCGCGAAAGACGGTGAACTCTGCCGAGTACCGCGCGAGAATCTTGTCGATCAAGGCACGCTGGTTCACCGTGATCGCCTCGTCCGGCAGCGCTGACTCGGTCAGCGCCCGCTGCGCGAGCGAGCGCATGTCCATGGCGGTGGGAGGCAGCGAGGGACGCGTGGCCTGTCGAAGCGCATCACGTGCTATATGGTACCTACAATCTGGTCGAGGTGGATCTGGTTCAGGTCGCGGGCGAGGCACAGGGTCGCGAGATCGGGGCGGCGCATGAGCTCGAGCGACACGCGCAGAATTTCCCAGAGACTGTGGTTGGGCGGGCCGGGCACGTCGTCGCCGGAGGCCTGCTGGAGCGTGAGAGCCGTGTAGGCGTGCTCGGCCGCTTCCGCGTACATTTTGAGGTTCAGGCAGGAGATGCTCAGGTTAAAGTGGCAGCGAGCAAAGTCGGGGCGCAGACGCAGTGCCTCCTGGTAGTACTGCAGACTCTCTTCGGAGCGGCCCGAGTTGCTGAGCGTCGCGCCGATGCGGTTGTACAGGATCCAGTCGTCGGGCGACACCTGCAGCGCGGTCGTGAAGCAGTCGACGGCCTTGTCGTACTCGCCAGACGAGTTGAACAGCACGCCCAGCGCCACCTGTACGTCCCCATCGATGGGCTCGTGCGGATCCTGCGCACTCGCGCGCGCCATGGCCATGAGCACATTCGCGAGGCGCTTGTGCGTCGACATCTCGGGTATGTGGCTCCGCTGCGACAGGAAGGACTGCACCGCGCTGTGGTACTTGGTGTGCACGTGGATCCAGCGATCCAGTGCTTCGAGAGCCTCTTCGCGCTCGTTCTCGTTCGTATAGCTCACAGCGAGCGCGAGCCATGCGTCTTTCATCGTCGGATCCAGCTGCAGCGCCTCGTGCAACGCAGCGATCGCCTGCGTCTCGCGCTCATTCTCCTGCTGCCGCAGCCCCAGATGGTACCACTTGCTCGCGTCCGTGGGGTGCGCTTGCACGGCCGCTTCATGCTCAAGCACCGTGTCGAGCATCGTCGGCGTCGCATGGTGCGCATGGTGCTGCGTCATGTGAGCGGCCCATGGATTCGCATCGTGGAAGCGGTACCGCGGCGCTTCAAAGGGGAACGGCTCATGCGCACGGCTCTGCATCGCAGGCCGCACGCCATCCGCCTCAGCGTCAAACGCGTCCCATTCGCGCTGGAACTTGGCCCACTCGGCATTCTGCGCCCCACGCACCCCGTGGCCTGCTGGACCCTGCCATGCCCGGCCGACAAAGTCCTCGTCCCCGGCAAAGCCATGCCAGTCCTCCTCCCACTGCGCCGTCGCACCCGGCACCTGGGTGCCTAGAGACGTCCACTTGTGGTACTCGCGCGCAAACAGGTCGTCGTCTTCGCGCATGCGCGCTGCCACATCGCCGCTATCGCCGACAAACGACGCTGCCGGCGCTCGCTTCTCCTTCGCCTCGTCCTCTTCGCGCCAGAATGCCTCGAGATCCGCAAGGGCATCGGCCGTCTGTACATGGTCGCGTTGGGCGGGCCCAGCAGCCTGCGACGTAGCATACTGCAGCATCGCGTCCAGGTCCGCCTGCGTCGGGGGGGCCTTGCTCTTGCCCTTCGCATCCTGGTCCACAATCGAGTCACCACGCACCACAGCTTGCCGGTCACGCAGCTTGCGCATCAGCTGCAGAAACTCGCTCTGCTGGAACTTGTCACTCGTGTCGTGCTGCACCGCATGCAGGAGGTGCTCAGCGGCCTGTGCCAGTTCGTCGTCGCTCATCGCGTCTAGTCGCGACTCGGCGGCTCCCTGCTGCGCGTCTGCAGCGGTAAACGCCGACTCCCACGACGACGCGCTCACCGATTCGAGAGCGTCAGGCGCACGGGGCACGGCCTGCGGTGGCGGCGCAGCGGACATGGGCAGCATCGCATGAAACGGCCGGTGATCAAGCGGTCCCGCACTCACGGGCATGCTACGCGGCATCGCGCGGTGAGATGCAGGCGCCGATACGCCCTGGGCCGACGAAGACGCGCGCAAAAAGTCTTGGGCCCAGGCGGGCGCCGCCGAAGAAGACGACGACGCCGTCGATGCACGCGGCGGCTGGTGCCGATAGAACGACGCCTCCATCGTAGACGGCCACGGCGGACCGACAGGCGGCAGAGAGGCACGCAGCTCGTCGACTTGAAACGGCGCTGCAGGCTCCGGCGCAAAGAACGCTGGATCGCCGGCGGACGTCGACGCACCGGACGCCTGCGTACGGAACGCCGGCGGTCGTCCAGGCAGGCCCTTGCCGAACGAGTCAAACTGCGCCCCACGATCCTGCCCAAAGCGCTTGCCCAGCTGCTGCAGCGGATTCACCGGGCCACATCCGGCGCCACCGCTCACCAGATCCGGCAAGGACATGACGGTGGTGGTAGTGGAGGGTCGACATCGGCCGACGACGGCTATAGGCTACAGACACGGCGCACCTGTCAGCTGAGCCGGCGCACCCAGCGAACGACGCCGTCGGCGCCCGCCGAGACGATGGTGTGCGCGTCGAGCCAGACGGCTGCCTTCACACCGCCGGCATGAGCATTTCGGAGCACAGCCTTTTGCATCGGCCGCTCCACGGACCATACATAGATATTCGTATCGAGGGACGCGCTGAGCGCATACGCGCCGTCCGGCGACCACTGAATCGAGTCGATACGCGCAGTATGGAATACCCACTGCGACAGCTTGAGCGTCTGGGCCTGGACATCGTACACGAGAATCTTGCCGCTGCTCTCGCCGACGGCCAGGAGCGTGGCGTCCGGTGAAAAGGCCATCGCTGTGATGGCGCTCCGTCCGTGGCTCAGCTCGCCAACAGGATGCAGCGCACCGTCGTAGCGGAATAGACATACTTTGGCATCTTGCGTGCCGATCGCCACGAGCGACGCCTGCGAGGCAAGGCACGTAGCGTGATCGGGCCACGTAGCTCGGTGCGATACGCGCTCGCCATCGTGGGATACGACGTCCATGCCCGTGTCGGTCAGCACAAACGAGGCGCTGTCGCATACTTGCAAGCTGCGAATGTGTCCGCTTACATCGTGCTTCGTCACGCTTCCATCGTGCCGGATCACACGCAGCGCATTGTCTAACGACGCCACCACCCACGAGGAAGACGTCGAGCCCATCCGAACGGGACTCGGCCATGCTGCCTCGCGAGGGCAACGATCGACACGCTCATCATACAAGTAGACGCGGCCGTCGACACAGGCTGCGGCGATCTTTCCGCCGCTCACAGCCACGTCCACAAGACCCATCGTGGGGCCCACCAACGTGTCGCGGACACGCAGCGCACTCGGATCGAGCACCGTGAGCATCCCATGGAAGCTCAGCGACACAATCGCCCGTGCCGTCCACACTAGACCGACCTGCTGCGCCAGGACGCGGTCCTGCGCATCTGAGCGCCATTCGGACACGAGCGTGCGGGCCGCCACATCCCACACACGCACAGCCCCATCTGCTCCCGCTGAAGCCAGGTACTTCGAGTCAGGCGCGTAAGATACGGCGAAAATGGTGCCTTGATGCGCCTCGATCGTGCCGTGCAGATCACCACTCACACCATCGTACACACACAGCCGGCCATCGGCACCCGCCGACGTAAACGTCGCGCCATCAGGCGCATACGCTACATCATGCACAAAACGCGTATGGTGCGACAGAGTGCGTGCGTACTTGAAAGGCACGCCCGTATAGAACAGAACATGGGCGTCGTCCGCACCTGTCGCAGCCCGGAACGGTCGCTGTGCACGCACTGCGACGGCATTCACAGGCTTGCTGTGTCCATTCAGCTCGCCCACACTCGAGCCCGTATCCATCAGAAACGTATGGGTATACTTTTCACGGCCCTCGCCAGCCACAAGAATCCGCTTGCTCTCGCCATCCCATTGTAGATCGTGCACACGTCCACCTAGCGCAGCCACTTCAAGCTTGAGCATCTGCTCCGTGCCAGCTACGTCCCACACACGCACCTTGCCCGTGACGTCAGCGCTCGCCACATAATAGCCACTCGGACTCAAACGCGCCACCGTCACGGGCTGCGCATGCTGAGCATAAATGACCGTGGCTCGGGGATCCTTCAGGTCACGAATCACGACCGTGCGACCATGAGCATACACGATTCGATCACCCTGTCCACTGAGCTTGGCGCTGTGCGCACGCACTGTCGTGGGATTCGGAGCCCACGTCCCTGCCGGTGTCAGGGACATGATGAGAGGCGGACAAGGAAAATGGACTGTGCGCGCCACGTGCGACTTGTCACCCACGGCCCTCAACGTCCATGTCACGGCGCTTTGCCTCGTGGTGGGACGTCGCCACGGCCACACAGAACGACGATCCATGGGAGGATCCAACGCTTTATGCGTTTCTGTGCGATGACGTGCAGATTGGATTTATCCAACCGCATGTCTGGGCGGTGCTGCAGCGCTATGCGCACGCCTTTGTGATGGACGAGCGGCGCATGACATTTGACCCGGCATGCACATCCGTGGACGCACGTACAGACGCCATCAATGCCCTGGCCGTGCAACTCCGTGATCACGGAGAGTTCCCCGAGGCGCTGGGTGGCTGGCGACATGAGCAGTACGCCGTGTATGGACGCGATAAGTCGCAGCGCACCTACATGGCTTTCACACTCGAGCGCGCTGCCTGCGCGCTTTTTGGCTTTGCGACGTTTGGCGTGCACCTCACCGCATACTCACCCGATGGACGGATCTGGGTCCCGAAACGCTCGGCGACCAAAGCGACATGGCCCGGCATGTACGACAACTCGGTCGCGGGCGGCATCACCGCCGGCGAAAACGTGCTCGATACCATCGTGCGCGAGTGCGAGGAGGAAGCGAGCCTCGATCCGGAGCTCGTTACCAAGCATATTCGCGCTGTCGGCGTCATTTCCTACTTTTACAAGACACCGACGCACGGGTACCGGCAGCCAGAGATGCAGTACGTTCGCCGCACGACTGACCACAGGTTCCTCTACGACTTGTGCCTGCCCTCGAACGACGTGCGCCTCCAGCCCAACGACCAAGAGGCGCAGTCGTTTGAGCTGATGGACAGGGACACGATCTGGCAGCTCATATTAGCAGGCGCTTTCAAGCCCAACTGTACTCTAGGTACGTGCACTAACGCTCTGACACCAGTCCTCTTGGACTTTTTCATACGGCATGGTTGGCTGACGCCGGAGAAGGAGCCGGACTATACCAAGCTCGTAGCACTCCTGCATACGCCCTTGCGTGTGCCCACGCCATAAGTTCGCACCAACATCTGGTAGTGTATTTTGGCAAGTACGTGCACTAAGAATCACACTTTCGGCGGCACGCAGACCTGTATCGACCATGTCCCTCGTCCCTGGGCAGTGCCGGTATCACAGGCTGAAAGACATGGTCGGTATATGGATCAACATGTCGGAAAAAAAGACACAAAGCTTAGAGCGAGAGCTTCGTGTGACGCCAGTGACGGCGGTTCTTGTTGTACTGGATCTTGTTGTCCGTCTTCATGCGGAACCAGTTGGGGATCGAGCTGAGGTGTTAGGCAGCATGACAGATACATACCGGTTCTGGCGGGCAGCCTTGGCCAGCTTGACCTTGGTACGGAACGTCTTGTGCGAAGGCTGATGGCGTTAGTCCGGCGTTGTACACGTTCACATACCATGATAGTTCTGCTGGACGTTGGGTAGGAGAAACACTTTGGAGGCGTAGGATGACCCTCTTGCGTAAAGAGGTCACGTGTAAAACTATACCCTATGCAGTATCGCTTATCTCCACATCATCCGGAACCCGGGCGCCGGCTCAGCTCCATGCTCGCACGGGCCAGTCTTGAGATTATCTCCGCGCCGCTGCTGCCGGCCAGACTGGGTACCACCATGGCATCTCCTTATGCCCACCAACCTGTGCCGGCCACCGATGTGTTCAAACCAGACATTTTCAGCGGAAAGGTGGTGCTTGTAACAGGAGGGGGCTCCGGTATTTGCTACAAGATCACCGAGACGCTCATGCACTTCGGCTGTAAGGCAGCGATCGTGGGCCGGAAGGCGGACCGGTTGCAGGAGGCAGCACAGCAGCTGTCGCGCGATACCGGCTCGCAGGCGATTTCTCTGCCTGGTGACGTGCGCCAATATGAGGCGATGCAGCAGATCGTTAAGAAGACCATTGACAAGTTCGGCCATATCGACTTTGTGATTTGCGGAGCGGCTGGCAATTTCATGTCGCCTCTCCAGGGCCTGTCATCGAATGCTTTCCGCGCGATTCTGGAGATTGATTTGCTCGGTACATTTAACACGGTTCGCGCCACGATGGACGAAATAAAACGCACTCACGGCTCGTACTTGCACATTTCAGCTACGCTGCACTACTCCGGCTTACCATGGCAGGGTGCGGCGTCGTCGGCCAAAGCAGGTGTAGATGCTCTTTCGAATGTGGTGGCGGTGGAGCTCGGGCCCTTTGGCGTGCGCAGTAATTGCATTGCTCCTGGTCTGATTGCCGGTACCGAAGGCGCGAGTCGTCTCTTGCCACAGGGCTCAGAAGAACTGGCTCGGTCGCTGATTCCGTGTCAGCGAGTTGGTGAACGCACAGACATTGCTAATGCAGCCGTATTCCTGTTCAGCGACGCGGCCAACTGGATCACAGGCCAGGTGATTGCGGTGGATGGTGGCCACATGCACTTCCGCAGTGCTTGGCTGCCATACCCCGACAGCATGCTCGACCCACGCTCCTTCAAGGATCTGTTTCCTGGTCTGCGCCTCTAGTGAGAAGATAGGTGTTGGGATAGCGTATCCACGAGCTCGGCTTTCCGGCTGTACTTTCGCAAGCCATACATGTCACAGGCTTGCTTGAGGTCGTGTACAGTGAGCTGGCCCAAGGTGCCTTGTCGATGCAGCCGGCGAATCAAGTCGTCTGGCACAGCCGATGAGCTTTCGACGGCCCTGTCCGTTTGAACGCGCGCATCCTGTTGCAAAGTATCATGCCATGCTTGGATGAACGACCGAGAGCGCCGCTCGATCATGTCGTAGTCGGGCAAGATGGTGTCACGATACGTCGGCATGGGGGTATGAAAAGCCTGGGCCACGAGCAGGTCGTAATGAAACTGCAGGGCCGGGTTCACGAAGACGTCGGGATTGAAGGGGCTTTTGCGGGTATAGCTCTCGATGATTTTGCTGGCCGCGCCGACTTGCTCGGGCTTGGCTGAGAGTGTCTTGATCGGGGGAGGCACGCGAATGTCGTCGGCGAATGGCATCACCATCAAATGCATTCCTGGTGGCTGGCACTGCTGGCCATCGTCATCTACCTCTTCTGCCTGGGGTAAAAGCACGGCGATACTCGGTGTGGTATTTTCACGCGGCGTGAACAGCGTAAGAGCGAGCTTATCTTTGGTCAACATGGATTGGAGGAGGGCCGCAAAGGCACACTTGCTCCCTGGATGTTCGAGGTCCGAGGGGTACAAAAAGTAGGCGTGCTTGATGTTCTCGTAAAAGTGCAGCGTGGAGCGGTCCTTGAAGCCTAGTAGCACGAGACCCGGAATACAGCCACACTGTCGAAGGCCCTGCATTTCTTCATCACTAAACGTAACATAGTCATGGGACGACTCGGCACGTAGCTCATACGCATTCGTGATCTGTTCCGGCTGCACAGGCTCGCCATTGGCGGCGCGGACAGGGCGTGTGATGTTCACGACCTCGTATAAATCATATGGATCTTCATGGCCATAAGATGTGACCTTGACAGGCAAGTCGCGCGTGGCCTCCGAAATGAGATTGTAGCCCTTGACGTGAATGCGCCATCGTGTTGCATGGGATGTCTTGGACAGCGGCCCAAGGTCCATCAGCAGATCGAGAACGACACGCTTGGGCATTTCGCGACTGCTGATCTGCTCTTCAAGCTCGGCAAATTTGGACGTCGAGTCCCATGCACTGTGCTTTGGCCCATTTTGGTCCTGTAACTGCCGCAAACGCCACGGGCGTAGGGTATCCTGCAGCAAACCATCGTCGTACACTCCCAATACGTCTGCGTAGAACGCGTGAATACGAAATGAGCTTCCGAGGAAAAAAGGCTCAATCTCAATACCACGTCGGTAATAGTCGCGAATTCGATCAATGCACGCTTTCTGGATATACTTTTTGTGAGGGGGAGCATGTGGTTCGTCCTGGTTGGTGAGAAAAAACACACGACGTGTGCCGGCCCGGACGCTTGCAGTGATCACATGCAAAGCATTTGCCAAGACGTGATCCACATTCATGGTCGAGCTAGCTGGTGGGAAACGCGTGCGTGCCGCTGGCGGATCGGCTTGAATCGCGGTCAAAAGCTGTTGCAGCTCAAAGGTCGTCGGTACATCAACCTGCTTAAGCCTTGCATACTCGATCGTATGCGGGTAAAAAGGGTTCTTGCTTGGCGTGATCATCCGCGACGCATCAGTATTCCATAGCATGATACCCACGTAATCTTTGGGCGAGCTGACGAGCTTGATATGCATGAAGCGCAGGGCCGCACGCAAAGCCATGATAAAGGCGGTCTCATGTTCCCCTTCTGCGTGCATGTGCATGCCACCATCGATGACAAAAAGGACGGCATCGCGGTGAAAGTAGCCCTCCCAAGGCAGCGCTGGCGCCGCCGGTTCCGTGGCGTCCATGAGCAACGCAGGTCCTCTGCGAAAGTGGAGGTCTAGAACTCGGGTGGCGCGCGTAGGACACGCGTGTTGCCGACGCTCCAGTATGGACACGACGGCCCCCGAGGAGCAGGCCACGACTCTGCCGCCAGAGCAGCCTGAAGCGCCTGTGGATGTGTCGGTGCCGGAGGCGAGTGAGTCGACCAAAGAAGCTGTGGCGCCTAGTGCCTCTTCACGACGCGCACCGCGCCCATCCCTGCCACCTCAGAAAGGCACGACGGTTTTTCCCCTGGCGCGTGTATCGAAGATCATCAAGGCGGATAGTGCTGTGGACATTTGCAGTAAAGAAGCTACGTTTCTTATAAGTGCAGCTACGGTGTGTAGTCCATACTAACCTGTGCAGGAGCTGTTTGTGCGCAAGTTTGCTGAGGAAGGATGTACCAATGCGCGGTTGGAGAAGCGCAAAATGGTCCGCTACGATGATATGGGTACGTGTGTGTGACTTATATTCAGCCAAAGCCGTGACACAAAATGAATACATGGACTTTTTACGAGACATTGTCCCTATGACGATGCCCTTGTCGATGGCCCTGAAGTTGCGTGAAGAGCGCGATCAACCAACCACCGAGCCGTCTGAGGCGCAACAGCAAGACAAGGAACAAGACAAAGACGAATCACTCTTCGAGGCGCCACCGACGCCGCAGGCTTCGGACGCGAACGACGTGACCATGGAGGAGGCCGGTCACGACGCGTCACAGCCTGGGGAGGTGGTCGGCCACGTGGTTTAGCAGGTTGAGGTAGAAAAAAGACGACAACTACAGGGTTCGAACCTGTGCGGGCGGAGCCCATGAGATATCGAATGAACCAAGTTCAAGTCTCACCCATTAACCTCTCTGGCAAGTTGCCATGCGATCGGCGTTGCAGTCGTAGTCTGTTCCTATAAACTTGACGCATCTACACACCGTCGCCCCCACTCAAATCAGACCGTTGGCTTCCAGCAGCAGCACAATCGAATGCGTAATCTCAGCAATGCTCTGCTGCGATACATCCACGACGAGATCTGCATCATTAGGCGCCTCGTAAACGTCGTCAACGCCCGTGAAGCCCTGGATTTCACCGCGACGAGCCTTGGCATAGTTGCCGCGGCGATCGTGCTTCTCACAGTACTCGATCGGCGTCGCGACATGCACGAGGAAGAAGTTGTTGGATCCACCCCCTTTGAGGATCGTCTCGCGCGCAAGGCGGCGCGAATGCTCATACGGAGCGATAGGCGACGCAATCACAGCGGCGCCAGCGCGCGTAAGCTCACTAGCCACAAAGGCGATACGCTGCAGGTTCTTGTGGCGGTCTTCCGGCGAGAAACCAAGCTCTGATGACAGCTCATGACGCACGGTATCACCGAGCAGAAGCGAGACACTGCGACCACCCTGTTCGTGGAGCTTGACCTGGAGCGCACGAGCAATTTGGTCCTTGCCTGAATTCAGCAAGCCCGTGAGCAGGATCGTAAAGCCCTGGCTCGTCTTGGGTGGGTAGCTTTCACGGAGCGTCTTGACGACACTCTCGTAGCTAAACCACTCGGGGATGGGCGCACCAGTGCGCAGACGCTTACGGAGCTCAGTACCGCTGATGTTGAGCGTCGCAGCACCCGCCGGCACCTCGTCCACAGGCTGGTACTCGTCTGTGTCAGGCAGATACGTCATCATCTGGAATGGCACCATCTCGATGCCAAGCTCCTCCGTGTACTTTTTGACGAGATCTTGCGCATCGTACGGGCCGTAAAAGTCTTCGCCCTGACTGTTCTTGCCAGGACCAGCATGATCACGACCGACGATAAAGTGCGATACACCAAAGTTCTTGCGAATAATCGCGTGCCACAATGCTTCACGAGGTCCAGCCATACGCATCGCAAGTGGCAGGAGCGCAAGCGTGGCCATACCCTTCGGGTAGCGGGGCATCAGGCTCTGGTATACACGCACACGTGTGTAGTGGTCGACATCACCCGGCTTGGTAAGGCCAACGACGGGATGGATAAGGACATTGGCCTGCAGCTTGCGAGCCGCACGGACGGTCAGTTCACGGTGCGCGCGGTGCATCGGGTTACGAGTCTGGAAAGCCACGACGCGGCGCCACGCCACCTTGTTGAAATGGTGGCGCAACTCAGCTGGCGTGAAGCGCAGCTCGACGTAGTCAAAGTATTGTGGCTTGTTGATGGCCTGCACAGCACCGCCGACGTACACGTCCTTGACGTTGTTGTAGAGAAAGGCGACAGCAGGGTGGGCCTGGTCATCCGCACCCATAACGAGTTTGGCTTCGCGCGAACGATCGACATCAAATAGGTCCGACACGGTCAGAATCGCAATGATGGCATCGTCGCGCGGGTCACGGAGCGCCACACGGCGACCTTCCTTGAGACCCAGCGACTGCACTTGCTCCTTGGAAACATCGAGCGTAATGGGCATCGGGAACAGCGAGCCGTCAGCGAGACGCATGTTGGTGAGGCATCCCTCATAATCCGCCTTGTTCATGAAGCCTTCGAGCGGCGAGAAGCCACCGGTGATAATGAGCTCCAAGTCACACAGCTGGCGCTCGTTGAGGACAATGTCAGGCAGCGTTTCAGCCTCTTCCAGCAGCGACGCCGCGATAGATGCATCGCGCGCCAAGAGATCCTTAAGAACACCACCGTGCGGAGGATTGACCATGATGAGAAGAAAGGGTAAAGTCTACCATGGGCATGCCATGCCACGACTTTCTCGGCGCCTCGGTCGATTGCGCCATCGGACGTTCCGCAGTCGACTCACTCCACAGCACGTGATAGGCCACGGACCAACAGGCGCCTTCACTCAGGCATGTCGGACATGTCGCGCCGAGTTACGGTCTTGGGCTCTACGGGAAAGAGTATGATTAGGCCTTGGAGATCTCGACCGAGTTGGTAGCGCCGAGAGCCTTCTTAATCTCACCGTAGATACTGAACTGCAGAGCCGTGAGGGTACCGACCATGACAAGACGCGTCTTGAGACCCGTGAAGAGACCACGCACACCGAGTTCCTTCGACAGCTTGAAGAGACGGCCACCCGTCGTCTCACCAGGCGCGGCCTTGGTCTTGTTTACCTTCGACAGCAGGGTGTCAGCAGGCTGCGAGATCGTGGCAGCGGCGAAACCGGCAATCAGACCCGAGCCAAGGTTGAACACAGGAGCCTCCGTGGACGTGAGCTCCGACTTGCTCTTGCCGTAGATCTTGAGGGCCTGCTCCAGCACAATCTCCATCGTAGCAAACTTGGCCATGTTGTAAGGCACCTGCTTGAACAGGATAGGACCGAAACCAGCGTAGAAGCCCATAACACCCTCCTCACGGGCGATACGAGCGAAACCACCAGCGAGACCGTTAGCGAACGTGGGCTGCGACACGAGACGAATACGCGTGGCCTCCAGAGGGCACAGAGCAATGTCAGCCACAAACTCGGCAAGGGCCGAGGCAGCGAGGTAGACGCTCATGCGGTTCTCCTGGGCCGTCTTCATACCAATGTTCTCGACAATAACCTTCTTGAACAGTTCGTAACCACCAAACTTGAGACCACCCTGCAGGAAGTAACCCAAGCAGGTAGGGCCGAAACCGGTGAGCAGAGCACCAGCACCCTCAGCACGCACGATCTGGCTGAAGCTGCCAAACATGCCCTTGTTGTACACAGCAGGCTCCAGCTGGATACGGGTCTTGACGACATCAATGGGCGTCATGGCACCGTGCGTCACACCACAGCAAATAGCACCGGCCAGGGCGAAACGAGCGTACAGGTCCACACCCGTCGGGGGCTTGGCGGGAGTGACGGCATCCTTGATCTCAGCGGCGGAGTGAATAGGGTACGAAGCGCCCATGAAGTTCTGGATGTACGACATGTCGGATATACGAGAAAGCGGTGGTCAGACGAAAGAAAACTGTTACGCCCGACTTTCTCAGCGACCCATCCCGGTCGTGGCAGACATGCATATGCACGTGTTGCGCAGATAGGGGATTTGATAGGGCCAGAATTTGGCGCCCTGTCCTATGACATACCTGCACCCATACCCGTGTACATGATTCGTCAGCAAAGCTCTATATCATTGCTTTGGCGGCTACTCTTCCAGTCCGCGGAAGAGGAGCTCCAGCACCTGGGACGTGTCAGGAGCGCGTTTCGCGTACTGGAGCGTGATCGTGTGAATGCTGTTCCGGATGCGCGTGACAAGCTGGCGCAAGATAGGAAATAGTTCGGCGTCTGTAGCATCCTCGCGCGAAGCGATAATCAGCATCTCAGGTGCGCGCTCGACGCACGATTGAACCAATGCGCTGCGCTGCGCGCTGGGAACGGGCTGGCTGGGCCTGTGACGGCCTTCGTACACGGCATCTGACCACGGATCCCGAGGATCGATCCCTGGGAAACACCGCGCATTCGAAAGTGACTCGAGACGCAGACACACATAGCCCAGCTGCTTGACCTGCGTGAGTGCCAGCAGTTCCTTGGTGGGCTCGTACATTTGGAACAGGCCGCTGCTGCGTCGCGCGCCAGCGAGATGTGTGTACCGTCCTGCGAGCATCTTGGGGTATACGATCGAGAGATGCTCGGGCGCCTCAATGCCCTTCAGGCGGCGCTGGCCCATGGAAATGATACCTAGACCCAGCCGACGAAGAAATACCACGTCGCGCGGTGTGCCGCTGTGGGACACCGCCTCGCTACCTGCCGAGTGCGGCAAATGCTCGTCGTCCTTGTACTTTTCAAATACACGCTCCAACTCCTGGATCACATCTCGGCTGACCAAAATTTGACCGCCGTCCGCGGCAGCGCTGATTCGGGCCGCTCGATTGACCATCGGCCCAAAGTAGTCCATGCGGTTGTTGACGGGATCGATCTCACATACAGGGCAACCCCAGTGCACACCAATGCGCACGCTGAGTCCGCGGTACAGGAGTGTGCCGTCGTCGGCGTAGACGGTTTGGGTCGTGGGAGAGTCGAGGATTTCCTGGGGCCAGTCGATGGTGAGCAGACGCATCTGGACACTAAAGCACCACAGCAAGGCCGCACAGACCGATGGGAACGATACCATGAACGCATCGCCTTCGGTCTTGACTTCGTAACCGCCGATACTCCGCATCTGGCGCCGAAGCAGCAGGTTATGGAGCCGAATCGCTGACTGCATACTGGGATTCGTCTCCCATAGCAGCGTCGAATTCTTGATATCGGTGAACACGAGCGCCACCTGTCCGATGGGTGGCATCACCTCACGCTCGAGGCGGGCGAGGGTGCTGTCCATATCATTGCGGCCGCGGCGCATGAGTGTTTTGTCCACGGTGGCACGCTGCGTGGCATGAACATTGAGGTGCTCGTGGAAGAGGCCAGCGACCGTCACAACCATCACTGCGATAGGTTCCTTGGCGCCGTAGGCAATAGCCATATCGCGGAGCTTCTGGGACGCAATGCGCGGCTTGTTGTGGTCCATGCGCGCGATATCCACGGCCATTTGGTAGGAGAGATACTTCCACAGCTCTGTGTTGGCCACAATCACAAACTCGTCTGCATCAGTCAGCTCGATCGAGTGGACAGAGGGACACGCTGTAATGACGGGCGTCAGATGAAAATGACCAAAGGCACGGGCCACCGGAGTCTTGTCGTTGACATAGTTGCGCAGCGATACCCATCCCTCCGCGGCTCGAATGCGTTCCGTTTCGTCGCGATGCAGTGGATCGTGCTGCTTGCCAAGCACACGCACCATGCCGCCAGCGCGTGAGAGCACAGCGACAGTCTGCCCGATATTGGCGACGTACAGCGTATGCTGCCGCTGGTAGACCAACAGTGCCATGGCACCACTCTGCCACAGGTGCATATCCGGCGAGGTCACGGAGCCCCAGCCCCAAAAGACCTCCTGAGATCCGTGCATCTCGCCTGTATGCGGAGGCTCTGTGTGCTCTGCATGCACGCGAAGGACATACTCGGCATACATTTGGTTGAGTCGCAAAAATGCGCGCCGGATCGCCATAGGCACCGGGTCGTTGATAGCCGGGGGCGACGGCAGTCGCCTCAACTCCTCGTCAAGGACGTGAGCGGCGCGGTCGTTAATGTACCGCGCGATACGTGTGCCAGCGAGCGACGAGTGCGAGCGACCATCAATCAGACCAAACAGACTCTCGTTTTCTTCGCCACGGAAATTGGGCACCACAAGATCAAACACACTAAACGCATCATGGAAGCCAATCGAGTCAGCAATGCCATACGGCATCGCGTTGAGATGCGCTAGCGTCGTACGCACACGGCGGTGATCGGAGTCATCGGGAAGCGGCTGGTGCGTCATGGTCACTTCCATGAGGCCCAGCAGGCGCAAATGGCGCAGGCGATTGAAGTCGGCCAAATTCTTTTCACGGCCATGGACATCAGCCATCTTGGGCTTGATCTCGAAGCGCTTGTTGCCGGACAAGTTCAAATATCGCAGCTCAGGGTTGGCATTCCAGTTCCAGTCATAGTGCCAGTTGGCAATGTTATACTTAAGAGCATTGTTCCCTGCGTCGATGGCGCGCAGCTCCTTGAGCCGGCCCAGCTCGGTCGGCAGCGACTGGAGTTTGTTGCCGTTAATAAAGAGAACGCGTAGCTGCTGTAGATGCTCAAGATCCTCGGCAGGCAGGGCGCTCAGACTGTTCGACGACACGTACAGTTCCTGCAGCTGGGGCATCGCGACGAGCGCACCGGACGGCACCTCGTACAGCTCGTTCATCGAAACATTCAGGATCTCGAGCTCATGAAAGTGCATGAGTACAGCAAACACATCGTCCGAAAGTCGGTTATCCGCGATGCTCATGCACACCAGAGAGCGCGCCAGCGGCATGTCGGTCGACTCGGGTATGGGCAGCGCACTGAGTACATTGGAGCTGGCATTGAGAGTCTGCAGGCTGTGGCAGTGCCATAGACTCTGCGGCAATGTGCGCAAATTGTTGTCACGCACATCAAGGTGCGCCAGCGCCGACAGCGAACCGATGGACTCGGGCAGGTGCGCAAGCGCATTCGTAGCACAGCTTAGATACTCGAGTTGGCCCAAGGCACCGAGGGGAGGCAGCGACGCGAATTGGTTGTGGTCCAGCACCAAGGAGTGGAGCTGTGGGACGGACTGAAACAGGCTTTCGTTGATGGTCACGAGGTTCGCGTGCGACAGGTTGAGGTGCGTAAGCGACGTCGTGACAGAGGCTGCAAGATGAACGCGTGTAAGTGGGTTATGTGAGAGCTCTAGCATTTGCAGCTTGTGCCCGACATCCCCCTCCATGTGCGTCAGGTAATTGTGCGAGGCCAAGAGGCGCTCCAGGTGGGGGAGCGATAGCAGGTCGCCCAGCGCATGCAGACTCGTGTGTCGCACATCGAGCACGCGCAGCGCGTGCAAGTTCTGCATTTCAGCAGGTAGACGGTTGATGTTGTTGCCCACGAGGAAGAGCCGCTCGAGATGCGCAAGATGATGTATATCAGGGGGGATGATGCTGATGGCGTTGAACGACAGGTCCAGGTCCCTTAGGTTCGGGATCGCACAGATACGCAGTGGAAACGTGTCTAGGCGGTTGTTCGACAGATTCAGGTACTGCAGCGCTGACATGTCCGGCATATACGGCGGCACACTGGACAGCCGATTGTTGTTCGCACGGATCACTTTGAGGGCTGGCAACATGTGGAGGGGAATATGGTCCAGATCCAGCAGCCGATTGGAGCTCACGTCGAGATGCGTGAGTTGCTTGATGGCCGTGACACTCTCAGGCACGCGCTTGAGCGCCAGGGATGCGATGCGGAGCATGCGCAGGTTTGTACACAATTGCACAAAGTCGATGGGCACGTCCGTCAGTGGATTCATAGACAGATCAAGGCTCACCACCCACTCGGCACAGCTGTACACAGGCACGGGAATCATGGTGAGGTGCATGCCCTGCAGATTCATGTGCTTGTACGTCTGATCCTGGTGCTCGTGCGGCGTGATTCTCACAGTAGAAGCACGGTCAGCACGATAGACGAAGCGAAGCAAGAAACTCAGATCTTGCCGGCCCAGCTCATCCAGTCCATCCGCTTCCGTGTAGCCGGCCTGGATGAGTCGGCGTCGAAGTATACGCGCAGGTCGTTCGGTAGCCGCAAGTGGCCGGTCCGTGCCGCGCTCATATAGAAACAGGCGGTGACCTTGGGGGTCCGGAATCGCCGCATGTCGTCCCAGAGCATAGGCCAGCTCCGACGCGGCGGTCTCGACGGCACAGGACAGAATCACATAGGTATCGTTCTGCATATACACACGCACAAATGTTTTGCCTGTAGATATATCGATGTCCATCGAACGGAACACAAGTGGGGCCGGCGGATCCGGCACCTGAGGCAGCATCGGGGTATCCAGTGGCGGTGTGGCTTCAGTGCGTCGCGGCCGCAAAAAAGGAAAGTGGGAGGTAGTAGCCGAGCGGTGGCGTCGGCCAAACGCGGCATGTCCCACCGACATGAGTGCTGACTTTTTCGATGGCACATGCGGCATGCAGGCATCCTCCGTGTCCTCTTCCTTGGGTGCGGCACGCCGGAAAAAGCGGGGCTTTCTCGGCTCGGACATCTCGTCAAAGGGATTCATGTGCATCGTCGCGGCAGGAGAACAGGCTTCCATCACAGGTTCATAAATCACAATCTGGGACGAGTCGGTATCCGTGAGACGGTGCGACGTCGGCGATGGAGCCACCTCGTTCTCTTCCACATACTCGCCCACCACATCCTTCATGTGGTGTTCTCCAGCATGTGAGAGAACCGCCCAGCTTTCAGGCGGCTTCCACGTCGAGATAGGCCCCGCTTCAGGCAAAAGCATGGGACTGGCACTGCGAATACTCGGTGCGGCCCTTAAATCGCCAGGAAACATGGCGCCGTGAGGTGAGATGCTGGGGGAACGGACTGCCTCAGATCGCGGAGAGACCGACTCGCTTCGCCGAGATTCATGATGAGGTATGATAGGTGTCATTCTGGTCACACTCCTCCTAGGAGTGGATGGCGAGGCACGAAGCATGTCCTCACTCGTTCGAGGACGAGCAATGATGTCGTCCATCTTATCGAGATTAGTATCGAGCGTGACACCGTGTGTTTTTCCCGCCGATATAGCAGATTCATTCGAAGACACGTACTGTAGCGGCTCGAACAGCATAGACGCGCGCGACGGTTGTGCCTCTGACTCAATAGGAAGCCGCGATGGGCTCTGGGAAGATGCTAGACGCTTATGATGCTTGTCTCTCCGGAAGGAGCGCTTGTCTGTTGAATGCCCTTTTCTCACATGTATTCCTTGACGTATAAGAGTGAAGGGATTGAGGGATCGCAGACTCAAGCCGTGACTCGGCTCATGCGCCTCGGGCAGCGGCTCAGACGCCTTCAAAGGCCATGGCGTCGATGGCGGAAGCGCTTTGGCATCTTCACGTAGCCAAGGCGAAATAGTATCGTATATTTGTCCATCCTCTCGCTTCACTTGCTCTATCTTGTGCTCAATGATACCCCCCGGCATACGTACATCCGGCTCGGGGTCCATGTCGTCGCAGAAGAGCACTAAGTAGCAACCCTGGGTGGAGGGGACCCAACTGACGAGTGGAGGGCATCGATGTTGCTGGTAGGGCCGCGTCTGGGTTCACTGTCGGGCCACAACAACCTACGGAGGCTGCGTGCGCATGAGTGCAGGCGGTGACGATGCGAATCCACCTGGATTCAAGTATATTGGCCTAGGACTGGCCGTGGGAAGCGGGCTGTTCATAGGCTCGTCGTTTGTCTTTAAAAAAAAAGGGTTGTTGGCTGCGCAGCGCAAGTACAACACAACTCCCGGTGAATCGCATGCATATCTAAAGAGCGCAATGTGGTGGACAGGCATGATCATCATGATACTTGGAGAAGTGCTGAATTTTGTGGCGTACATGTTTGCCGATGCTGTGTTGGTTACACCCATGGGGGCCTTGTCTGTGGTGGTGTGTGCTATCTTGTCAGCTATCTTCCTGCACGAGCATCTCACTCTGTTTGGCAAAGTGGGATGCTTCCTGTGTGTGGTTGGCTCAGTCATTATTGCCATCAATGCACCTGAACAAAATGTAAGCGGCAACATTCGCAAGTACGAGCACTTATTTATTGCGCCCGGCTTCCTTACGTGGCTCGGTATATGTGTGGTTGCGTCACTCATTCTCATGTTCATCGTGGCACCCAAATATGGCAAAAAAAATATGCTTGTCTATATAACGGTCTGCAGTGTGATTGGTGGACTCAGTGTCAGTGTCACATCTGGCCTGGGCTCCGCCATCATTTTGTCGATTCGCGGGTCCAATCAATTTACATATTGGTTCACCTATTTTCTGCTCGTCTTCGTGATTGTTACGTTGCTGATCGAAATCAACTACCTCAACAAGGCTCTGGAGCTGTTTAACACCGCCGCTGTGACGCCTACGTATTATGTCCTTTTCACGGCGTCCACCATAATTACGTCCGTGATCCTGTCACAGGGTATGCATACCGGCGCTATCTCCATTGTCACTATTGTCTTTGGCTTCTTCACTATTTGCGCAGGCATCGCACTTCTGCAGCTCAGCAAGATGGATCCTGAAGAGCTGCAGCGCCAAAAGCGTCTCGACAGAAAGTCATCCATGCTTATGAGCGTCATGGAAATGGGTCATGAGCTCGAAAAAGAGCACCACAGTGTGACGGAACTCGAAGATCCCGGTGTAGACTCGATTCGTGGTGGCATGGGCATCGTCGGCAGTATTATTCGCGCCAATAGCACGCGCAAGGCATCCCGTCGTTGGCAGCGCTCATCGCAAGACACAAGTATGGAGCCTTTGTCGGCGCAGCACATCCGCTGTCATGCTAATGCGCCAAGATACCAATTGTACGACAGGCCCATGCAGCCAACCTCGCTAGAACCGGCCGATTCAGAAGATCAACACGTGCGGTTCGTACCGGGCGCCGAGCAGGAACATGGACACCACGGCTGGATAGAAAACCCCCAGACTGACATGCTTGACGCCAAGCCGCATAATTCATCGTCCCAACATCTCGTGTCTATTCTCGAAAATGGAGCTGCATCCCACCACCGTCATTCCAGCTTGTCTTTACCGCCTCTGGATGTTGATGGCGACGTAGGAGATCAAAGTGCCGCGCATTTGCATGCTGCGCCGTCGTATGACCCATCCAGCTTTGGCATGTTTATGGATATGGACCAAGACCTCGAGAAAGACGCAAATGAGAAACTCCTCGCCTCGCCCACTGGCATTGTCGAGCACTACTACGAAAATACAACTCCGCATTCTGTCGGATCAGGACGACGATCGACCACAAAACGCGCAACGCAGCGCGCTGCGTCGAGCTCACGCGAACATATTAGCTTCGATCTCTTCAAGTCACGCAAGCGTTCACATGCATCTACAAGCCCGCGACACTTTACCGTGCCAGGCATACGCTCATTGTCCAAGTCGACCTCCCTGAACGCTGAACAGGCTGCGGCAGAGGAAGAACAGGAACAGGAAGATCTCCTTTCACCCAAGATATAGTGAATTCCTTGTATATATGTATGTCTACCATGTTTTAGGCCTGGGCCTTGTTTGTATTTCGCAAGTTGTATTGATACCGCTGAGAGGTTAGCAAATGCGCAACAACGTACAAGTAGACGCAAAACCTGAACGCCCTGTGCCGTAGCATTTGTGAGGTGGCAGGCAAAAAGTAGCATATTTCTTGGCTGGACGCGTAGCGCAAAACGCATGAACACACAAGAGTACATGAAAAGCGTCGGTGTCATGCTCCAAGAGATCATCGTCTCATCTTTCTTCAGGTCTGCAATCGCAGCAAGTGGCAGGCCCCAATTGGCCACAGGACCCCAAAAATGCGTTGACTGGATGTAAGTGTTGTGATACATACAAAAAAGTACTCTCTAGCGGCAGGCGAACGCAGCCAAGCTACAAAGGAACTCGACATGGTAGGGCACTGAGGGAAAATTTGTGGCACATGCCCAAGGGACCGAAAATGCAGCCCTCGTCATAATTCCCATTCAGGTTTTCCATACCCCGCATTGCTTCTTCATGATTCACTAGACATCCATTACATGCTATGGACCAACGTTAATTCCTATCCCTACATGCTCACTTGTGAGGACCAGCCTTGAGCACCTCAGGCTTGACTTCGTTCTCATGCTGAACAAATGCCTCGGCAAACATACCCGCAAGTTTCTTGAGCTGGTCTTCAAAGGCCGAGCGGTCAGACCATGTCGAAGCAGGGTTGAGCAGCTCGGATGGCACGTTGTTGACCGCCTTCGGGATCTGGAAGTCAAAGAGACCAGGTCCGAAGGGTTCATACTCTGCTTTAGCGAGCGAACCATCATGGATGGCGTCTAGGATAGCACGTGTGTACTTGAGAGGGCAACGGCGACCCACGCCAAACTTGCCGCCAGTCCAGCCAGTGTTCACAAGCCAGGCATTGCACTTAACATGGCTCATGCGCTCAGCAAGCATTGACGCATACCGCTGAGGAGGGAGCACAATGAATGGCTGACCGTAACACGACGAGAACGTAGGCGAAGGTTCTGTTACACCATCTTCTGTGCCAGGAGTCTTGGACGTGTAACCAGCGATAAAGTGGTACTGAGCCTGCTCTGACGTCAGTTTCGACACAGGTGGCAGAACGCCGAATGCATCGCAGGTAAGCATGATCACGTTCGAGGGCTGCTTCGAAGTCATGCATGGAATCACGGCATTCGGGATGAAGTTAATAGGGTACGCGCAGCGAGTGTTCTCTGTGATGTGAGAGTCCTCAAATTTAGCATCGCGCGTCTCCGGATCAAAGGTGACGTTTTCCAAGATAGAACCGAAGCGAATAGCGTCAAAAATCTCCGGCTCCTTGTCGTGCTTCAGACCTATGCATTTAGCGTAGCAACCACCTTCAATGTTGAACACACCCTCATCAGACCAGACGTGTTCATCGTCACCAATCAGGTCACGATGAACGTCAGCCGAGAGCGTCGTCTTACCGGTGCCTGACAGACCAAAGAAAATAGATACGTCACCAGCCTTTCCTTGGTTGACCGAGGAGTGAAGCGACAACTGTCCGTACTTGATAGGTTGAAGGTAGTGCATCACTGAGAAGATACCTTTCTTCATTTCACCAGCGTACTCAGTGCCGAGGATGACCATTTCACGGCGCTTAAAGTTGATTTCAACCGACGTCGTCGAGGTCATACCAGTGGTGAATCGATTGGCAGGGAAATGTCCAGCATTATAGACGGTGAAGTCGGGCTCGCCGAAATTTTCGAGCTCTTCGCGCGTTGGACGGATAAGCATATTGTTCATGAAAAGGGCATGATAGGCACGGGCGGCAATGATACGCACCTTGATGCGGTACTTGGGATGCCAGCCGGCGAAGCCATCGAACACGTAAATGTCATCACGCGTGTTTAGGTAATCGATGGCACGCTCACGGTTGATCTCGAACGTGTGTTCGTCAAGCTTGATGTTGACAGGTCCCCACCACACATCATCCTTGGAGGTCTCTTCGTAAACAATACGCTTGTCCTTGGGGCTACGACCAGTCTTCTTGCCAGAGAAGTTGATCAGCGCACCACTTGAAGCGATCACAGCACCTTCCTTGCGAATGGCTTCTTCGTAGAGCTGGGCGACAGGCATGTTGCGCTTGATAGCCACACGGCTCATGTCGAAACCTGCGTTGGAGAACATTGAGATGTCAACGCCAAGAAGAGGACTGTGAGATGCAGCTTGGTTGGGGAGCTCATCGTGGTGGTTTCCAGGAGACGTCATGATTCTTAATACGAGTTGAGGAGGTAATCCCTCGCCGTAACATTAGCTTATATAGGGGCTTGGACAATGCGCGCCGCCGTTAGTGTGTGGGAGACATGCTTTGTCCCCGACGTATTTGGGCGAATGAACGAATGGTATGTATGGAGAGAACACGCCACATGCAAGAATCCTATCGATGTCGTCTCTTATTGGTTCGGGTGGAATCGGGGTGTCTCTCCCCATACGCACAGACCTTACGATGAATGGCCCTTTGGAGAGAATTTACGCACGGTCTCCGGATGAAGTAATTGTACCTAATTATTGGCAGAGGTTAGCTTATCTAGGAATTAATTTTTTTGACGAATGAGGGTCAGGTGAAGAAACGTAACGTATCGCGCGCAAGACAATCGCGATTGCATCCAAGAAAAAATCTAGGAACACCATGCGATTGCTGACGCATAACCTGCTCGCGTGCCATGCCAAAGGATGCGGGTCGTCATCCAACAATTTTCCTTTGCAGCTGCAAAATGTTCAACTTGAATTAATTGAGGCGGAATACAACGACGTTTTTTTGAGAGGATTTCTTCCAAAACTTGCATGGCCTGCGTTGTTCACAACGGCGCGTCAGGTACGTACTTTGGGTATTAACAGGCAGTTGGGTGACGAAACAATACCTGAAAATCCACCTGATTTCCTTTCTACTCCGCCAAGCGAAGAGTTTCTTCGTGCATTGCACCATGTCCTTCTTGAGGTACGTTGTTCATGGACTCACTGGAAGATTCACGTATCGGAAGGAGAAATGGTTTGTCCCAATTGTTCGCATATCTACCCTATTCGCAGCGGTATTCCAAACATGCTCCTGGCTGAGCATGAGATTCCCAAGTAGAGCAGCGAGGCATGGTACCACGACGTGCCATGTCGAATGTGCGTCACGTGTAGAATATCTACGTTCATCAAATTCGGCCATTTTGGCCTTAAGAGGGTGATATGCAAGACTATGACAAAATGGGCAGAAAGTTTCCCACGACGTATCCTGGGAGGTCGAAAGGATCGCGCTTGATGGTAAAACACCAAGTACAGGGAATAGGCTTGCCTGTCGGCGAGATCAGCGTACATTTGGTCATGACCGACTGTGTTGTGTTTTCAAATGCGTGACTAGCAAATGTTTCCCAGTAATGAATGACAGATTCCTTGTCCATAAATTGATAAATGTACTTTCCCATCAAATCGTCCTTACTCCACTGTGTCAACATGCAGAACTCTGCGCCCACAACCGCAATTTCACACGTCCTGCGCCAGACGACGGTAGGTGTACCTGAAAAGGAGATGAGCTTCTCAAATTCAAGAATGGTGCGTTGGAACGCACGTTCCACAAAAATTTCGTCTTCTTCACTGAGCGGCATTTGCAATGCAATGAGTGACGGACGGTATATAGCCAATGCACGTACGATTCGTAGAACATCCGCTTTCTCGTACTTTTGCGTTGCATACTTTAGTAGAATATGATAGCCTTCGGTGTAAGGAAACGGCCTGGTATTGTCACGATACACTTTAGCCACGCGCTGACGCCATATCTGATCCATATGAAGTTCGCTTTCTGGCTTATATGGCATACCAGGACGCTGCTGTATCGCTGCATGATGAGACAGGTCTGTCTCTGTATTATTTCGCAAGCTAGACTCAGTATCGAATTGCGTCATGTCTGGCGCCTTTCCGAGTTCAGTTGTATTTTGCATATTTGGTCCATGAACAAACGAAAGCGGCGAAAATGTGTTTTGGGTGGATTGGCCGAGCATATTGCCGGACTGCAATGTTGACGATTGCTGGGCCGCACCATTCGGGTTCAGCTCATCTTCAACCATGGGCATATTGCCGATATGAGTATAACTTTCCATCAAATCCATCGCGGGTATAGAAGGCCCATCGGGCGAATCGGAGCTCTGTTTCGAGTAATCCATGTCATGGATCATTGACGAGAGGATTGAGCTTTCAAGAGAGACAGGTTCGTTGCTCCATATAGACCCTTTATCTGTGGTCGAAAAGCGCCCCGCATCAGGTCGAATGAAGCGAGATAAGTTCTGAGCTGCATGCTGATCATTCGGGCGCAAGAAACCATTGGAGGTTGTGTTCCCAAATAAGGTGGTGTTTGTAAAATGGGCGCCGGGATGCGGAACGGAGAGCCTTTCGGTAGCATTATTCAACAATATGCTTGCATCACGCCGAGGTGTGGTGGTATGATGATGCATGGACTCTGTCGTTGCCACGGCCGATGGAGATGATGGAATTTCATCTTCTTCTAAAAGGTACTTGGCTTTTTTGCGATATCCATCCACACACTGGTGTGCAAGTCCTTTTCTGATGCATCTCTGACATGGACGCGAGTCATCGCATGTCAAATGTGCTTTCTGGCAGTGATAACAGGCTCTGCTGGCCTTTTTGCGTCGCGCCGGACGCTCCGCCTGCGTTTTTGGAGCAGCAGCCTGCTCAACCCGCATCTGCGCATACGATTTATCAGGCGAAGAAGGAAAGATAGTTTGGCCTGTCGCTTTGTCGACAGCTATCTCCGTATTCTCTCCCATCTCAGTACATGCAGGGATACCAGCGCCGCTAATATGCGTGGATGCTGTTTGGGTGGAGCCAACGAACCAAGGGGTAATTTTTTAGCACTTGATTACTTCACAAGGCAGGAAGGTCCTTTTAATTCTTGGCTCGGGCGCCGCTATCCTATCATCCTAAGGATAGAAGCGAGACTATCGGACAGCGTTCCCATCGAACCTGTATGGTCTCTAATAGACCTACTGCTCTGCACGACAATCCGCAGCAAGGCATCCCACACAGCCCGTCTTAGGCTTCTTTCATCTAATGAACTGTAGAGTCATGTAGATATGGGTTATCTATCGCCATCGAGATGTCATAGTCAGCATCCACACATCACCATTCGTGCCAACACGGCTCGGTTCAAAGGGCAACGCATGTGACGCAGCTGGGGGCAAATGCATTCTACACCTTCGACACGCACAATAAAGTGCACGCATTTCATTGCAAGAGTGCACACGGTCTTTAGTGAGATCCATGCGCCACAGGTTTCTTGCCAAACTTCTCCCATGCGCAGTAAGCCACAAAGGCCGTTACACCGAGTGTGAGACCGGGGAACATGTGTGTCACATAGTAACGCATCGAGAAAATAGGGTGCTTGCGCCACGCTTCGCGCTTTGCCCAACGGTCGTGAAAGAGTTCCGACATGATAAATTCTGGGTCTGAGCTACGACGCACGTACGCTTCGTAAGGAACAAACGCTGTACAGAGCAAGCACCGTACTGGGACGTTGGCTGTGGGTCCACCCGATATCACGTGACTCAAATGGCTTGGGTCGTTTGCTGCGCGTGTAGCTTGGGCAGTCATTAGTATTCTGTCGGTGATGCCTGTCGGCGGTATGGCGCCTCGGAAAGCAAAGCGCGTGCAGGTGAAGGAAGAAGACACATCCGATGAAGATAAGCCTCTGAGCATGTCGCAGGCACCCGATAGTGACTCTGACTCTGATGTGCCTATGTCGAGCCAACAAGCGATGGAAGTCAATGATGAAGACGACGAGGACGAAGAAGATGACGATGACGCGCCGTTAGCGGGAAGCAAGCGCAAGCGGACGCGCCAAATTTCTTCCGATATTGAAGGCGGTGGAGAACAGCGCTGGACGACCCTTATTCACAAAGGACCCAAGTTCCCCGAACCATATACCCCTCTTCCCAGAGATGTAATGCTGAAGTACGATGGGAAACCCGTACCGCTGCCACCCGAATCTGAGGAAGTAGCTATGTTTTACGCTGTCAAACTCGAGTCACAGCATGCTTCAAATCCTATTTTTAATCGAAACTTTTTCGAGGACTTCTGTGGGTACCTGAAGAAGTACCCACCTAAAGACGGCACCAAAATTCAAAAGTTTGAAAAGCTCGATTTCCGGGACATGTATAACTACTGGATGTCGCTCAAGAATGCCGAAGCGGAACGCAAAAAGAGCATGGCTCCATCCATGCGCAAGGCGGAATTGGCAGAACGCAAAGCCATTGACAACGAGTACAAGTTGTGTTTAGTCGATGGCTTAGAGCAAAAAGCAGGGAATGTTACTGTCGAGCCGCCCGGCTTGTTTTTGGGTCGTGGTGCACACCCTAAGGCGGGCCGTGTCAAGACACGCATCATGCCTGAACAAATTACCATAAACCACAGTGCAGACCATCCCCCGCCCAAACCACCCAAGGGCCACTCATGGGGTGAAGTGGTAGAGCGCAAAGACGTAACATGGCTTGCACTGTGGCGCGAGAACATCAATGGTGGCTTTAAGTACGTATTTTTGGATGCCTCGAGTACGTTTAAGACCGAATCGGATCGCGAAAAGTTTGAGAAGGCTCGTCGTCTTGATGCCTGTGTTAAGCAGGTCAGAGCTGATGTGCTGAAAAATCTAAAATCAAAAGATGTGCTCACCAAAATGATCGCTACCATTGTGTGGCTCATCGACAACTTCTCACTTCGTGCCGGCAATGAGAAAGGCGAAGACGAGGCAGAGACATATGGTGTGTGTTCGTTGCGATGCGGTCATGCGACACTCCTGCCACCCAACCAACTCAATCTCTCTTTTTTGGGGAAAGACTCCATGAAATTCGACGAAACTCTTACCTTATCTAATGCAGATGTCTACAAGAACATTGCAGCATTCCTGAAATCGGATGGTCACCAACGGAAGGGGCCGGACGATCCCATCTTTGCCGCTCCAAAAGCACGAGGCGACGGCATGACACCATTGCCACCTGATGTCGTGAATCAATTTCTTGGCCGCTACATGAAGGGTCTGAGCGCCAAGGTGTTCCGTACGTACAATGCGTCGGCCACATTCCAGGGGCTGTTGGACGAAACGGAATCATGGCTTGCAGCTCGGCCTACGAAACAGGAGCGTGAAATCACACCGGCCAACCTTCGGATCGCCTACAACGAAGCGAATCGACAAGTAGCGATTCTATGCAATCATCAGAAAACGGTGAATCATGCCGTGCTCAACAAGTCCCTTGACCGTACGAAAGACAAGATCTTTGGCATTCGATACGACATATACAAAGAGCAACAAAAACTGCTTACATTTCACAACGTCGCAGACCTCAAGAGAGACTATGCGCCCAAAGACTATGATTTTGCTAAGCACTGGAATCTGATTCTTCAGAAACTTGATCTGGACTTGAACCACATCAAGGAGCATGAAGAACATTTGATCGAAGCCAAAAAGGCTCGAATGGTCACGGTGTTTGAGCGCCAAGAGTCTGAGCGCAAGTACCAGGAAGAGCAGCGCAGGGTAAAGAAGGAAGAGGAAATCGATGTAAAAATATCCAAAATCACTTCTCGCGCTGATTTGCAAGCCGAGCTCAAGAAGCTGGACGCACACCTCAAGGTGCTGGAACGCGAACGGGCGTCGAACAAGAGCGAGGCCCATTCTTGCAATGTGCCATCTACAGCCCGTCGCATTCTCGCCAAGTACGAGGCGATCAAGAAGCAGGAAGCAGAGCTACTGAACAAAAACAATACGAGTGATGTGTCGCTTGGCACCTCAAAAATGAACTACATCGACCCACGCATTACCGTCGCCTGGCTCAAAAAATGGGACGCTAAACTCGAAAAAATAGCGCCACGCAAACCTGCTAAAAAAGCTTCGGATACCAACAACAAAAGCAAAAGGGAAGAAGCGCCGTCTGTTCCACCTGACCCCGCTTCCAGCGAGAAGATGGAGTTGGACTTGAAGCAAATGAACATTGGCCAATTTTTCCCCATGGCGCTTCAAAAGAAGTTTAAATGGGCCTCCTTCGATGATCATGGTGCGCCTCTTTCAGCTGACTGGACTTTTGTGAAGGATGCACGCAACAAAATGCGCAAATTGGGTAGTGCAGAACGTAAATAAGTAAGGCACGGTGCAGGCACTCAAAGCCAACTTTGGAAGGCCGAAGGAGGCTGGGTAACGGAAGGCGAAAAGTGATATCTGTCCATTCGAACAAACTGTACAGCATCATAGGCAAGATGGCCGAGTGGTCTAAGGCGCAACGTTAAGGTTTCCTTAATTCACAAGCACTAGCTTCCGTTGTCTTCGGGCGTGGGTTCGAATCCCACTCTTGTCACACTTTTTTCGTCGGCTCCTTTTTTTGGCTCCACAGAGGACCGCGGTCATGATACCTCCGAGGGGTGATGCACAGTCAACTCAAATTGGATTCTAGCCAGCCAAGCTGCGGGGTGTCGTCTACTGCGTCTTTCTTGTCCACGTCTGCTTCGTTGAAGGACGTGAATGGATCGGCGTACATGACACCATCATCGAAATCGAGCGATAAGCACTGATCGCACTGGGAGGTCGGTGTAGCCGGGGGCACAAAAGTGGTGCAAATGAGACTGCTGTGTGGTTCCAGCAGTGGCTTGATAGCACGGTATACATAGGGAACGATATTGCTTTCACTATCCACCGATGGTGGCTGAGCGGCAGGTCGTCGATGCCGGCGGTCGTCGTCGGACGCACTTGAGTCATCGTCTTCCTCTGAACGGCGGCGTCTGGTGGTCGACTTGCTCCGCCGACGTGTGCGAGTGTTGTCTTCTTCGTTACTCGAGTCGGATGAGTCGATGTCTTGAATCCGGACTTTACGTGGTCTTGGGGGCTCCTCGTCGTCGTCGTCGTTGTTGTCGTGATCGTCGTCATCGGATGCTTCAGTGCGAGCAAAAGCCATAGGCAAGATGGGGATTTTTTCGATGTGCTGGTCGTAAATGAGCAGATCAAGGAGAGCCACGACGTGCTCCTGATCGAGTTCCGTATCGGTGAGCCGGGCCTGCCGAAGGTAGCGGTGCACCTGCTGGGCGGTGGGGAACTGGTGGGTATGTGAAGCAGGGAACAATGCAGAGGAGCGGCCGTCCTTCGGCCATGTTTTGGACTGAATGAAGCGTAGACAGGCCATGGACAGTTCGTGAATGAAGCCGGTATCTAATTCATTGTCCGTGTACCAAGGTCCACCGGACAATTCGATGGACGGTGTGAGATCATACAGCATGTAGATCTTGCGCGTAGGGAACTTGACGGACTTGACGGACTTGACGAGCTGCTTTTGCTCCAGCAGACGGAGACAGCGAGTCATGACGGTCTGATGCAGATTCGTGCGCGCCTTGATCAGCTTGGTCCATATACCTTCATTTTTGGCTTCCTTGATGTGGTTGTAAATAATGAGCTCGTTGGCATCCATGCTGCCCAGCAAGCTAGCCTCGCCTCTCGAGACGGCGACGTACTGGATCCCGCGGGGTCCCTTTTGCGCTGTGAACAGGTTCTTTTTCAGGAGGCCGTTGATCGCGAGAAGCTGTTCCTCAATGGGCGCGGTCGAAAACTGCGCTGACAGCTCATCACCTGTGAGTGTGTGCTCTGGCGCTGCGAGGGCTGCGCCGTGGATCTGCTTTTCTAGTGGCGACAGGCCCTGGGCCTCGTGGGCCGCTGCTTTGGGTGGCATGAGGAAGACGAAAAAAAGGCTGCGAACCTCCATTTGACGTAAGCTCTCATGGTGTGGGTCAATGAGGGAGCTTCGACGTCGGCCCAGCTGTGGTCGTGTGAGAGCCAGGATGAGCTGCACCATACGGTGACGTGTGACTCGGCGGTCCTGGCTCTTGCGGTGGATAATGTGCGTGGACGCATGCTCGTCGGCACGCAGCAGGGCGATATCCGTGTGTGGAATCTGCACACGTTCCAAGTGCAGGCTGACCTCGTGGGACACCACAGCAGCGTCTTGTCGCTCGTGCTCTCGGACGACTATGTGTTCAGTGCGTCTTCTGACAGCACTGTGCGCGTTTGGGATGCGGAGACCCTGCAGCCGCGGGCGTGTGTGTTTCCTGCGAGCACCAACACCGGAGATATCTATTCGCTCGCCTGGGACGCCGAGGCGCAGGTCCTGTACTTTGGGTGCCAGGACACGTCGATTGAATGGATCTCGATCACACCAGAGCGTCTGCAAGAGGCTGCTTGTGAGCCTCTATGGCCCACTGCCGCGTCGTACGACAAGTTTTTCGACTCGCGCCCGCGCTCGCTGTGGCATCGGACCTCGGAGACGGCGATGTCCGCGCGCTCAGCGACGGCCTCGGCCCTGTTGCGGCGCACGCATGTCCGCTGGTCGGACGGACGTACCTGTGCCGAGAGCCGCATGGCGGTGTTGCGTGTCGATCCTGCGCATGTCGTGCATTCGGCCCACCACAGCTACGTGTATTGCCTGACGTGGGCGGAAGTGAATGGCGAGACGATGCTCGCGAGTGGGGCGGGCGACGAGGCCGTGCGGCTATGGCGCCTGTGTGGTGCGTCTCCGACACTGTTCCGCACGCTTGTCCTGCCGCACCCAGCGGGCGATGCCGTTCTTTCTTTGGCGGCGTGGAAAGGCACGCTGCTGGCCGGCAAGCAGGGAGGAACGATCGATGTCTGGGACATGGAAAGCTACACACCTGTCCGCGTTCTGCGAGCGCACACCAAGGACGTGCTGTGCCTCCAGCCCCTGGCCGAAGGCGATGCGTACGTGTTTTGGTCCGGCGGCGCAGACGGTGCGGTGTGCCGCTTCGACCGCTACTTTCGATGCTGCGGCCGGTTTTCGGCGCATACCAAGGACGTGCAATGCCTCGCGCTGCATGCGGCGCCTCCGACGCAGGCGTACTCGTGGCTGGCTCATGCGCCGCTGCTCCTGACGGGCGCCTCGGACTGCCACGTACGCATGTGGCACTACCCCCGCTTCGGCACGGCGCCGCCCATGCCGAGGCCGTACGCGTCGTCTCTCTTGCAGCGGCTCGCGCAGTTTGTGCGCTACAAATCCGTATCGCGTGGCCCTACGATGCACGCCGACGACGAAAATGGGGAAGACTCGCGTCAGGCAGCGCACTTTCTGCGCACGACGCTGATGGAACTGGGCGCAAGTGACGTGCAGCTGCTGCCGACGGGGCGGCGCACGAACCCCATGGTACTCGGCACGTTCCGCGCCGAGCGCCCGCGCCGCCGGTGCCTGTTTTACGGCCACTATGACTGTGTGCCGGCCGGTGACGGCTGGGACTCGGATCCATGGACCCTGCATGGCCGCGACGGCTACGTGTACGGCCGCGGCGTCAGCGACAACAAGGGGCCCGTGCTGGCCGTCGCGCACGCTGCGAGCGAGCTCTTGCACGCACACCAACTCGACATGGACGTCGTCATGCTGGTCGAGGGCGAGCAGGAGGCCGGCTCGTCGCCCTTCCAGGCGTGCCTGCAACAAAACAAGCACCTCCTTGGCCCGATCGATACAGTGCTCGTGTGCAACTCGTACTGGCTCGGCGAGCATCAGCCGTGCCTTACGATCGGGTTGCGGGGCGTGCTTCGCGCGCTCGTGCGCATCAGTGGGCTCGGCGGCGCCGATCAGCATTCCGGTGTGGATGGCGGCGCGGAGCGGGAGCCGATGATGGACATGATCAAACTGCTGGCCTCGCTCGTGGATGCGGACGGGCGTGTAGCGCTGCCGCACTTCTACGACGACGTGCGCGCCGTGACAGACGACGAGCGCGCGCATCTCGCCGAGCTGGCGCAGGAGGCATCGCGTTCCACGTGCGTCGAGCGCCTGATGGCGCTGTGGTGCATGCCATCGCTGACCGTGCACCAGGTCACCAACAGCAGCACGGCGCACTCGACCGTCATCCCACGGGCCGTCGAGGCGTCCGTGAGCATGCGGATCGTGCCGGACCAGGACGTGCATGCCATCCAGTCGCAGTTCGTGCGCACGATCCACGAGCACTTTCAGCGCATGCGCTCGTCCAATACGGTCGACGTGCAGGTCTTCCACTGCGCCGACTGGTGGCTCGGGTCCATGCAGGACGCGGCATGGGGCGCGCTCGTCGAAGCCGTCGAGGCCGAGTGGGGCGCGCCCGTGCGCTTGATCCGCGAGGGCGGCTCGATTCCCGGCATAGCCATCCTGGAAAAGGAGCTGGGCGCCAAGGCCGTGCATCTGCCCATGGGCCAGGCGTCGGACCATGCGCATCTCCCGAACGAACGCATCCGCCTCGTGAATCTCGAGGTACGTACCGTCTACTCACGTACAGAAAGGCCAAGCGGTCGTGCGCCGCTTTTTTCAAAAGATGGGGCGCTAGACGGCCTCGTACCCTGACCGCGGCGCCGATCCACCGGCGGCGCGTGTCATGTGCCGTGACAGGTCGCGCACATAATACGGCACGTCGCGCCATGCGTCGCGGTGCGGTAGCATGTCCCATCCCCTCGCGCCATAGTGCTGGTAGTTGTACCACATACCCACGGCCACGTACAGGACAGCGACGCACACCATCCACCATCCCAGCGAAGAGCCACGTCGCTGCGCCTTGCGTCGGGCGGAGCAGGCCAACGGCGTGTGCCACGTCAGGGCGAGGACGCCACGCATGGCATCGTACGACGCCACACTCAGCTCGGAGCGCTTGTCGCAGACCATGCGCAGCTGCGTACTCTGTGCGGTATCAGACCAGGTGCGCCCACAAAAGCTCAGCTGGTAGGGCTGCGCAGCGTCCAGGAACAAGCCCGCGTCCGTGCCGGCGCTCGGCACGACCTGCTCGATCCTGTCGTCCAGGCCGGCTCGCCGACTCGATGCGATCATGCACACGTTCGTCCCATCCGGGCACTGGTCCTCAGCCCCCGCTCCCGGCACGCGCGGCAGCGGCCGGCACAGATCCATCGTGACGTTGATCACACTCAGCGAGGGCGGCGTCGACCGCGATGTGCTCGCGGTGAGCGGCCCACGCTGAAACGCCGAGCTCACGTCCACGGCGCGACCATGGCCCTGCACGTCGACGCTCTGGCACGAAAAAGGCGCCGCCGCCCAGGCCACGGGCACGAGCAGCAGCCACAGACATGGAGGTCGCATGCCACGTCATCTATTTACCCATTATCAGGAATCCGGTAAAAGGTGATTTCCTGTTGCTTAAAGTACCGCCGATTTTCCTCGTCGTTCAGCACGAGGTTGAGATAGTACCGCGCACTGAACTTCTTGCTCACGTCGCGGAACGTCGGCGTCAGATCAAAGCCGCCCAGGAACAGGCGGATGGGAATCGTCTCGCCCCGCACGGGCGCGCCGTCCATAATTTCAAACTTGGTGATCGTCTCCGACTCGTTGTACTGGTTCTGACCGGACCCTGTGGTCTCGCGCCGCACGATCGAAAGCTCCATATGCTTGATCTTGATGCGCACAAGCAAGAAGTAAATCTTGCCGACGATCACGTCCTTCAAGTGGTACTTGGACTTGTTGTACTCAAACTCAATGTGCAGGCAGTCTTCAATGCCTACTTCCATCTTGATCGCATGGTTCGAGTCGGACGGCAGGCGGAACGAGTGCACCCAGACGTCGCGCTCACGCACGACATCCGATATGCGGCGGTGCATCGTCACACGCAGAAAGTAGCGCAGTCGCACATTGATGCCCTGGTAGCTCTCGTACTTCTTTTCCACCCCCCGAAACTCGAAGGGGATCGTCACCGCGTCACGCACCTCGCCAGCCGGCGCCAGGTCCTCGACCAGCGAAAGGAACTCGTCGTGATTCCCGCGGTCATACAGCAAATCCATACAGCCTACTAGCTCGATCTTTATGCCATCGTGCTGGAGCTTCTTGGCTTGCCGCGGCTGAATCACCACACTGCCCCGCACGCTCTCGCCATCATAATACACCGGGTACGTCTCCTTCGATGTGCCGACCGTCTTTACATCCACCGTCTTGCGCTCATGCTCATCCTCCAAGCGAATGTCAATATCCACCGGCGTCGAGAAACTAAAGAGCGACGTCATGGTGCCGTGCTGGCCGCCCAACCATGCGAAGCGGAAAAAAGGGACCCCGCCGCGTGGAGAATTTCCCTACTCGCCGTGTGGCGCGGGTCGCCAACACCTCTGCCTACCTATCTCGACCAGTTCCGCGCGCGCTTCCCAGAGCGGCCAGATGACCACGGCCAACACACTCCATCCAAGCCACAGGAGTCCGAGGTACATCCACACTCCCAGGCCAGCCGGCGTCCAGGTCCGTGCACATATCGCTACCGCCGGCACGATCGCGATCAACAGGATCGAGCATGCGACCGCGATGCCTGTGACGCGGCGCCCTTGAGCAGCCATCTCCGCAGGATCCAGCCCAGCAGCACGCACGTACTCGATGTTGTTCTCGCCAGCATCATGCTCCCATGCTCCCAGCGCCACGACGGGCTTGCTCATCTCCGAGTCTGTCGCGCCACACTTTTCCTCGACGGGCTCGCTGGGCGACGATCCCATCGGATCAGGCATCGCAAAGAGATCCTTGGGTGCATGGAAGGCGCGCGTATCCGCAAACGTATAGTTCCTCGGCTGGACAAGGCTCCATCCGACGACGACGACGCCTGACACGAGCAGCGATACGAGATTGCCTGCCACCGTCGGGTACTGCTCGCCCGTGGACTCGACCGTGATATGGCCATACAACATGCCGGCCGTCACGAGCCATGTCATCATGCCAAGCCCGCAGCCCAGCGTCATGCCCACGACACAGGCATGTGGATGCGTCTTGTTCCACACCAGCGACGCAAAGATGGGACACGCGGCAGGCGCCACGGCAATGCCCATCATGGTGTACACCCAACCGAGGCCGATGCCTCCATAATGCAAGACCAAGCCAAAAAGACTCATGATGAGGGCCCAGGCCAACACGGCGCCGTGCGTGATCATCTGCATGTGCTGTCCACGGGGGCTCGGATGCACGTACACTTTCCACACGTCAAACGTAAAGACGGATGACACGGCGATTTGCTGTGCAGACGTAGCTGACGTGACAGCCAGAAACAGGAGAATCAGCATGGCCACCGCTCCGCCCTTGCCACACAAGACCACGGCCACGGACGGCGCCGTCAGACCATCTGCAATTTGCTTCGCTGTGAGCTCATACATCGACGGCACCTGGTGAACCAGGGCACGAGCAGCCAACCCCATGGTCGTGCCAAACACAAAGGGGATGGGGAACCACGCACTACCACCGAGCAGGAATCCACGCGATGCTGTCGCAGGCAACGACGCAATCGAGCGCTGGTGATACGACTGGTCGCAAAGTACCGCCGCCACATTGCTGCACACGTTGATGATGCCAAACAAGAGACCGCCCTGCGATCGCATCGTCAGGTACGAGCCACCGGCGTTACCCGCCACCGGCTTGATCCGGGCGGCGTGTTCTAGGCGCTCGACCATGTGAGACAGACTGCCCATCAAGCCGTGGCCTGTCCATACACGAAAGAAAAAGTACAAGATGATGACCAGCAAACCCACCGTGTGCACATAATCCGCGATCAGCGTGGCTCGAAGACCTCCCGTGACGGTGTACACAGCCACACTGAAAGGTATGAGGAAAATGCCGGCTAGCCTGTGCAGTCCCGTCAGTTCTTGCACCACAGCTGCGCCTCCCAATACGAGCTGAGACGATACGAGCAAGTTGGTGACAAACGCAAAGGCCATGAAAACAGCATGCACGCGCTTGCCGTACCGAATGCGAATGACCTCCAGGTAAGTGGAACAAAACGGCGCAAAGCTCTTCAACTTGCATGCCATGATCGAGCACAGCAGAATCTGGAGCATGGCACCCGCTGAGTACCAGTACGCACCTGCCACGCCGTACTGAAATGTCATCGACGCACTTGTGAGCAGTGTCGCTGCCCAGGTCCAGGCCGATACAATGCCGGCGGCAATCAAGCCCGGCCTGACTGAACGCGATGCCGAACTAAACTCTTCCACCGACGTCGCCTTGTGCCCCGTGTAACGCGATTGGATCCATGTCAAGCTGATCATGAACGCCGCAAACGCCAGGCCGAGGCCAACGACGACAGCCCATCCTACACCCTGCCCCAGCACTTGTGCAGGATGCTCCGCAGTGCTCATGTTTGAGCGACGTCCTCACGACCCAGCCTGTATTTCTACGCCTCGCCATCAGCTCCTTATCAGTGCATCGCTTGGGTCACTCGTTATCATGTAGATAGGCAGGGCTCCCCATGCTTAGTCATATAGCCTTGCCATGGCAAAGCGCGGGTTGCCACGGTGCAAATGATGCATGCTACGTCTTGGGCTATGGTACAAGTTCCGACAATCAGGATGTCATAGAAAGTGAGAAATGGCACTAGCGTCCGCCACGGAAGCTGCCACGACCACGCGGAGCCCCACGGCCACCGCCACGGAAGCCGCCGCGGCCACGACCACCAAAGCCGCCGCCACGCGCGCCTCCACGGCCACCACCGCGGCCACCACCACGACCGCCAGGACCACCGCCACGCGCACCTCCCCGCTTCTTGGTAGCCTTGACGAGCGTCTTTGGTTTGGGCAAGAATCGCTCAATAGGCAACTTGCGGTCATCTGAAATGTACACGGTATCATCTGCCTGGAACGACGTCGCCACCACACCAGGCTCCGTCTTCACTGTGAAGTAAACCTCGTTGATGGGACCCAGGATCTCATCGACCTTTCCAATTTGCGACTTGTTTTCCAGAAAGATGGGTGCATTAAAGTATGGGACATGCTTGGGGTCGGTGCTCGAGCAGAACATCTCGCCCTCAACAGCATGCACAAACTTTCCGAACGGCACTACACTGGCAGGCGGTCCAGCATTCATCATGCCACCACGACCGCCACGCCCGCTGAATCCGCCGCCGCGACCACCACCGCGACCACCACGAAACATGGAAAAAAAGACGAGTCGAAAAAGGGCCGCTCTGTCACACTATAAAGGGAATATCACGTGACACATCTTAGCATGGTCCGTGTTCTAGGAGCGTGAAGCAGCAGCACGGCTCTCAGCCAGCGACGCACGCAGTTCCTCGCCCAGGGCCACGTACTCGTCGAGCACCTCGGGATTGAGAAGCGTGGCCTTGTTGATCGTGGTGATGGGGGCACCGTTGATCAGCTTTTTCACGGGCACTTCCACACGCTTGCCGTTCAGCGTCTTGGGGCAGCCCTGGACTCGGCGGACGTAGGCCGGAACGTGTCGCGCACTGCGCTGCTGGCGGATGAGAGACTTTGACTGTGCTTCAATCGCACTCCAGTCGGCGTCGTCTGGAACGACCAGGAACAGCACAACGACTTCGTCGTCTTTGGCCGGCGTCTTGAGGCCGACCACGAGGGAATCGGATACGTGGGACAGTGGCGATGAGGGATCTGTAGCCTCCGAGCTTTCCAACACATCGTATATATCGGCACTGCCGAAGCGGATGCCGTTCGGATTCAGAATACCGTCCGAGCGGCCAAGCATGATAAGACCACCGTGGTCGGTGCGCATAACCAAGTCGCCATGGTACCATACGCCTGGGTACTGGACATAGTAACTGTCGCGGTACCGCTCATTCGGCTGGTGCCAGAAGCCAATCGGCTGCGCAGGGAAAGGCGTCTTGCAGACCAAATCGCCTTCCACCATGTTCGGCACGGACTGGCCTTGGGCATCAAATACGTCCACATCCATGCCCAAGCCGAAGCACTGCGTTTCGCCGGCATACACAGGCAGAGTTTCATTGTGGGCTGAAAACAACGAGCACAGATCCGATCCACCCGTGATACTGCCGACCATGACAGGGCGGCCCACAAGCTTCTCGGCAAACGGGTACAGCTCCGCCCGCAGCGGAGAGCCCGTCGACAATATCATGCGCACCTTGAGCTGGTCGTGCAGCTCCGTCGGTACGAACGCACGGCGTTCGATGATCGAGAGGTATGCAGCCGACGTGCCAAACACTGTCACACCCAGCCTCGCCGCCATTTCCCACAGCACACCCGTAGGGTACACGGGTGAACCGTCGTACAACACAATCGGGCAGCCACCCAACAAGGCACCCAGAAGCCAGTTCCACATCATCCAGCCGATCGTCGTATGCTGGAACACCACATCATCGCGGCTCAAGCCACCGTGCAGGAGATGCTCCTTGCCTAGCTGAAGCAACATTCCACCGGCACGGTGCGTGATGGCTTTCGGCGTGCCCGTTGTGCCAGACGAGAATAGGATCCACAATGGTTGGTTAAAATCGAGCTGCTCAAATGTAAATGGCTCATCGCGCGCTCCCATTTGAAGAAAATCGGACCATGTGTGGCGCTGAAGGCCGTGCGTGTCGTTGGCACCGTCTACGCCGTTGGGACGCGCATCGCGGTCGGGATGAGTGCCGCTGTAAGGTGCAATAATAATATGCTCCAATTTGGACCCCGCCACCTCAAAACGCGCGCGCTTGGACTGCGGCCCATCTTCCTTACGATCGTGACTTGACTCATCCTGCAGAGCTAGCAAGCCTTCGATCGTAGCATTCAGTTTACCAATATGGTCATGCAGTTTACCATTGTACAAGACCTGGTTCGTACTAAAAATCACGCGCGGACGCACGGTCGTGAAGCGTTCTAAAACACCAGCTGTGCCAAAGTCCGGGGGTACACTCGTCCACACAGCACCTACGGCACTGGCAGCAAGGAACGCGACTAGGTTCTCGCACGTGTTGCCCGAGTAACTCGCGACAGTATCGCCCGGCTTAATGCCGAGACTGCGCAATGCATGACCCGCCTGCGCCACCTGCTTGCGCAAATCGCCATACGTCGTGCGCTGTGTGTCATCTTCACGCTCGGTGCATGCAATCACCGCGACGTCCTCGTCCTTGCCAAAGTGAAGAATGTTCTCGGCAAAATTCAGGCGTGCGCCAACGAACCACTCCGCTGGGGGAAACATAGGCGCATTTTCCACAACTGGGTGTGGTGCCTTTTCGCTGGCTACCACGCCCATTTCATCCCACACGGCCTGCCAAAACTTGCCTACCTCGCTCACACTCCATTTATGCAGGTCTGCATAATTTTTGAGGTTCACGCCGTGTTCAGCATTAATGCGCTCGCGGAATGAGTCCATACGCTTTGGGCCCTCAGGCGGCGTCCACACCTGTCGGCCCTGCAATGGCTGCTGTGCTTCGGGTTTCGTTGCCATGTCGCAGGAAGTCTCCACGCCCCACGCGTCCACCTCGAGGCTCGCTGGCCTACCAGACCTCACGTGATAGAGGACCACGCCACCAGGCGGGCAACCTGGGCCTTTCAGCGACGCCGGCACCCATTGCAGCTAGTGGCGAGCGGGGACGGTATTGCGTGAGCGGTTCGTAGGCGATGAAAGCATCACGGAACGACTTGTTCTTTCGTGGGGTATCGACGCCAACGCCGGCACCGCCAAAACCGCCGCCTTTGCGCATCGATAAGTCAGGCGAAGCAGTGGCCGTGGCGCCAGCGAGCTCGACCAACTCCATGCTCCGGCCTAGCACACAGCCATCGAAACAAAATCCAGCTCGTGGACATGCTAAGAAGCCGTCTTTTGGGAGGATGTCCCTCGAAGAGCGCAAGTCAGAAGAACAGCGCATTCGAGCGCATAATGACAAGATGTCCTTGCGCCTATTTCTCAACAAGCCGTTCAAGCTGGGTGAGGGACGCAATTCTGAAGTTTACCTGGGAGCATATCATCGGGAACGTGTGGATGACTCTGACGCGTTTGTGGACTGGCAACTGTGCGCTGTCAAGCGCGTTCAAGCGGACCAGGAGTCACAACTGGCTGGCTTACAGGAGGCTTTTGCTCTTAGGCGCTTGGGTTCCCACCCACACATCGTGCGCCTCATTTCCGTGCTAGACGAAATGGAGCTACGGGATGATACGTCCAAGGCTCCTCCCGTCCATGCATCGGATGACCCGCCTCGATTACTCATTGTGCTGGAGCACCTGCCCTGCACGCTCGCAGACTATGTTCGTTCCCACACTTCTGATGTCGACTTATCTCTATGGCTGGGCTGGGCGCGGCAACTTGCCGAGACAGTCGAGTGGCTGCATTCTCGTGGATGTGTCCATGGCGATATCAAGAAGGAAAATGTGCTCTTGACTCACAACCTGTCGATCAAGCTGTGTGATTTTTCGTCCGTTCTCTTTTCGAATGCCTCTGTACCCGTCACTGACTGTTACTCCGTCGGGACGCCTGCATTCCGTGCGCCTGAACTTTTCCACATATGGTCCTGGTCCCCAGACGAAGCCCAAGGCCAAGCGCATCCTGCTCTGTCATTCACATTGGACATCTTTAGTCTAGGTGTGCTCTTGTATTCCCTCGCTACGGGAGTCGATCCGAGTCATCGTGTAAAGAGTGTAATGGCGATCCGGCAGCGCCAAAAGCACTTTTTCCTCAGTGAAGAGGACGATCGCATGGAGCGACTGTCATTTCAGCATCCTCGCACCCCTTTGCCCTCTCGCTCAAGACCTTGGTCCCAATCGCAGCTAAGGTCAAATCTTGACATTCAGCACCCACCAGACTCACCTGATTCGGTTACGTCGTTAGAAAAGAGTCTCTCCCTGTCCGGGATACAGGATACCTTGCTCGATCAACTCCTTGATCCAGCGCCGACACCCAGGGGCGTATTTATACCTCCGACTCACAGCCCTTCAACATTGACAGTGCCGCCCATAAAACGCGCTACGTCATTCTCGCCGGGTTCTCGCAAGAACGATGCCAGTGTATTGGGTCGTTGCGTATCTCTCTCATCTGAACCGAGAAGCTCGCGACTATCGCGTCGGTATCTCTCCGGCTCGTACCTACAGGTACCCAACAGTGAGAAGCGGCAAACTCTAGGTCAGGATGAAGAACAAAGCACTAATACGATACACCCCGCACCCCCTACCTCTGCACCTCCATCTCCTCTATCATCTTCCTTCATGCCAACATCGCCCAAATCGAACCACGAACCTGATATGCGCTCGTACGCTGATGGTGCACCGGCTCTGATTTTACCGGGCGGTGACCGATTACCCGATGCATTTCGTGATTTAATTCGAGCTATGGTATCACCCCAACCGGAGGACAGACCTCTTGCATCTCAAGTCCTCTCTGTTCTAAACAACTTCGAATTGTCATGTTAGCTCCTTGTATACTATGCCCCATGTACTATTATAGATGTATGCCATGCGTTTCCTGATTCACGTAGAGGGTACACGTGACTCAGAAGCCTCTGTTGCCTCGTCCTCTTCTTTGGACTTATCCAGAGCCATGTACTTGCTGGGCACGTACTTGCCCGACCATAAGCTGGTGCGCGTATGTATACGCCGTTAGGAACTAGCTGACACATTCAGATTGCACTAACCAACTTTTATGGTATTTCGTACGATACAGCTCGTCGGCTGTGCGCCCGTATCCGAGTACACGATCAAGCTACGGTCTCTTCTCTCACCGAAACACAAATTACCGAGCTCTCTGCGTACCTATCCTCTCCAAGCATGATACCTGCGGCTTCTCCATCTCAGACCCGCTCTACACTGCACGGTAGTGTCCCCAAACCCCCCGCATCTTCCAACCCGGCTGACCTGCCTCCATCACAACGCCCCAAGTCGGCAATGGATCCATTGCGGTCCATTGTACTCGAAGGTGACTTGCGCCGTGAAGTGCTCGCTAATATCGCGCACCACCGTTCCATCGGCTCGTATGTGGGTCGTCGGCATGCTGGAGGCTATCCCGCACGCGGTCAACGGACACAGAGTAACGCCCTTACTGCGCGTCGTCTGAACCGTCTAGAACGCCGGCAATACTCAACGTCGTCGGCACTTTCAGATGTACTGCGGCCCCTGGCTCGTATGCGCTTCATGTAGCCAAAAAAATTGACATGGATAAATGTGTAAGAATGTATGTATGCTACAATTACGTTCAAGTGAGATAACTTAGAAGAGGTCCTATTGTGTGAGTGAAGGGTGTACTTACACCAAGCGTGAGCTGTTTTGCCACGTCCGTATTATTGACCATATCCAAGAACTCGGAGAAATCAATTTTGCCATCGCCGTTCTTGTCTGCCTCCATGATCGTTTTGTCTACGATCTGCTGAAGCTGCTGGTCCTTCAGATTACCACCCACCATCATCTTCAGCACAATGAAAAGTTCGCCGTTCGAAATGTATCCATCGCGGTCCATATCGTACACTTTAAATACAACTGAAGCGTGAGTCATCATGTACATACATTGTAATTTTTCTTCTTGGCTTCCCCGGCTCGTAAATACACTCAGAGCATAGACAAATTCTTGAAAATCCACAGATCCACCGCCGTCTGCATCAAAGATCGCAATAAGACGTTGAGCCAGTGGGTTGCTGGCAATGGCAGGTATCTGGAGGAATTCCTCGCGGTCAATAGACCCTGATCCATCACTGTCCAGTTTTAGAAACCTCTTTTTCAGCCGCTGGATTTCTTCAGATGAGAAATGCGTGCCTCGTTCAATGTCATCTAACAGCTGTGATCCTTGCTGTCCCATCGTGTGGAAAGAGAGCGCCGTCAGAGCTTATTTGTCAGCGAATGAGCTCGTCGACGTGAGAGCGTTCCCCCAGCGAATCAATCACGTGGTTGGCCATGCCGCGCAAACGCTGACGACACCCATGGACTGGAGGCGATCGAGACGCGATTTTTCCAGCGCGACGATTACCACCATGGCAATGGGTGCAGTAGACATCGCGCACCTCAAAAAAGGCGAGGTGGATCTGGGCACATCAATTATGGCTGTCAAGTTCGATGGCGGTGTTGTGATTGGGGCTGACTCGCGCACGACGATGGGACCATACATTGCGAATCGCGTCACCGACAAGCTGACGCACTTGTCCGACCGTATTTACTGTTGTCGCTCAGGCTCTGCCGCTGATACACAAGCTTTGGCTGATGTTGTCACATATCATCTACAGCTGTACCACGTCATGCAGGAGCAACAACCTCCTACGGCTGTAGCAGCCAATCTATTTCAGGAGCTCATATACCAGAACAAGGACCGCCTTACCGCTGGCATTATTGTTGCCGGCTGGGACAAACAGCATGGTGGTCGCGTTTTCAATGTACCACTTGGTGGTGGCTTGTTTGAACAGCCATGGGCCATCGGAGGCTCTGGCTCGGCGTATATTTACGGCTTCTGCGATTCAACATGGCGCGAGGGCTGGAACGAAGAGCAGACACTCGAATTTGTCAAGAATGCGTTGAGCTTGGCGATGCGCCGCGATGGTGCTTCTGGCGGTACGATTCGTCTGGCCGTGATCAAGGAAGATGGCGTCGAACGTCACTTTATTCCAGGTGACAAACTGCCTGTGCTTGCGAGCAAGGATGTATAGTGCTGGCTACGTAGTACTAAAAGTACGCATTTATATCGTAAGCTTCACCAGGCTTGGGTGCAGCTTTTCTGGACGAAGGCCTGGTCGTTTTGGCGGCCCGCTTGGGTGCGATAGGTTTAGCTGATCGCTTCTTGGAGGCGCGCTTCTTGCTCAGACGGACCTCTGGTTCCATCTCGTCTTCGCTTTCGTCGAGGTCATCTTCTTCCTCGTCTTCTTCATCTTCTTCTCCATCGAAGTCTTCATTATCAAAGTCCTCATCATCGAGGTCCTCATCATCGAAGTCCTCATCATCGAGGTCCTCTTCATCATCGTCCTCCTCAAGATCTTCCTCAAGGTCCTCTCCCGGTTTCTTGATTCCATCGGCCTCGTCGCTGTCAATCTCCTCATCTTCGAATTCAGGGATATCATCATCGTCCGCATCCTCAGGGACCGGTGCGAACACAAGGTCTACCTGTTCGAAAGGGGCTTGCTTGAGAGGCACGAGACGCAACTCTCGTGAAGCCCAATTTTGTCGCCAATCTTTCCGAGGAAGCACTGTCTTGACCTGCTCAACCAACTCGGCCACCGATGTCCACATTTTCTTCTCCTGACTCGAGCCATGACTCAGGACATGCTTTGCCCAGTCGTGTGGCACGGCGTAGTATCCGAGGACAGCATGCGACCAGTCACGCAAAAGAATACGTGCCGCGCCCAAAACATCTGGCACGCCCATTCGCTTGAGACGGCCAACTGAACGAGCGACACTAATGAGGAACTGCTCCGTGTCCGCGTATGCTTTCTCATCGCTCTGGCGGTGCTGATCGCGAACAACATCTTCCAAGGGCGCATCATCTGCAAGCGAAGCCCGTTCCGGTACGAACGAGCCGAACGCCGGTGTTCCATATATCATCATCAAGTCCACGGGGTGTGCTACACGCGAGAGGAGCGTTTGCACCAACATTACAGGGTCCTTAAAGCGCTGGACATTGCCCTGATTGCGCATCAGCATCCACATGAGCTTAGATCGCAATCGCTCGCGCCGCTCAATCTCTGCAGTGATATCTTCTTCCTCTTCGTCGTCATCCTCTTCTTCGTCATCATCCTCATCCTCAGTGTGGACAGGTAACGGCGCCGTGGGAGGAAGCAGCATTGGCGTATCGTACACATGCAAATCCTTTTCCATTTCTTGAAATGTGCCTTGAAGGGCGGTAGCCACCGATGTCTTGCCCACATTTTCCAGTCCCACTATGGCCACCTCGCCCGACTTGCACTTAGATACCAAGTGTTTGGCGAGCGCGTGGACGCCCTGGTGATCGAGATGAGCCGTAGGTAGAACGGATATGGGAAACGTTGGGAAACCGGCCTTAGTGAAAGCATATACCCAGCCCGTCAGCACTTCAGCTGGCACGAGGTCAGCCTTGGCGAGGGCATAGATAAGCGGCACGGGACGCTGGCGCTTCTTGCACTCTGATTCGAGCCATGAGCTGTGGAAACTCGATGGATCACGAGCATCCATGACGTATACAAGCGCCTTGATTGTGTCAGGTTTTTCCAGTACGTCGCGCAACGAGCGCCGAAGCATGGGAGCATGAGGTAGGCTACTCATTTCCGCCTCGTCATCGTCATCAACCTCAGCCTGTGGCTCAGATTCAGGCTGCTCCTCTTCACTTTCATCCATCTTTTGATCCTTTGAAGCCATGCGTTGCTCTTCCTGTATGCGTCGTTGCTGTTCGATTTCATTTAAAAGCTCCTCCTTAAAGGGGAACGAGTTGGGAATACCAGGGTCCTGACGCCATCGCGACTTCCATTGCGGATTGCGCTTAGCATCTCGTCTCTGCTTACGGTGGTGTTCACGCACCTTTTTCAGGACTTTCTCGCGCTGCTTCGTGGTCTGGCGCTTGGACGCGCGCTTCTTGACGCGGACCATACCGTCGAGCTGCAAGGTGAAAAAGGAGGGGCCAGAAAAAATCTCTTTTTTTGAGCCACGTGGTCATTGCTTGTCCGTGCGCATGGCTTCTTATCTCCATGGCCGCGTGCGTGTCGTGGCAGGGCCGTACGGCCGTTACGTCGCGGTCTCGACGTACAAATGCGATACATGGCAGGTATATGTCGCATTTGAGCCATCTGTGTTTGGTCATCGTGTGCGATGGTGGGGCAGATCCGTAGCGTGGCCCGAATTAGGGCATCCGCCACCGACACCCACTGACGTGAGTGAGGCGTGGTGTAAGCGTCAAATGCAAGTCGAAGTGGTGGATTATGATACTCCTGAAGAGGAGGATGTAGGGCGCGAAGAATCATGCATGATTCAACTGTGCATTACGAGCGGACCGATACATATCGAGCTGCCGCCGTGCACCGATCGAGCTGCAGCCCAAGTCAGTGTCCATGCTTTGGCTGAGGTACGTTTTCTTGTACTCACGCAGCTATCTGGGCGATGCGCGGCACAAGAAGATGCGATGCAAAAGCAAGATAATGCCTCAAATCAGGCTCTCTCACTACTTCAAGCGGAACTCGAGTCTGAGCGAGCCAAGTATCGCGAGGTACGTATGACTACATGACGAGCCAGCAGCTATTGATGGCGGATCGACCAGTACGAGCATCGTACGCATCAAAATCACTCGTGCACCCAGGTCACATTCGCCGCCAGAACGATGTAGGTGGCTTTGAGGGTGATTAGCTGGACGCAGTCTGCGCCCGTAACTGCTCCAATTCGGTCTCAAGCTCGTCTTCGCGAAAGATGCGCGACTCAACCAGTGATTCGAGTTCAGCAATATCTTTCATGAATTGCGTATGCTGCTCATCTTTCTCGCGCTCCAGCTGAGAAATGCGCGCTTCGAGCGCCTGCACGACACCCGAGTCTATCGTGCGGTCACTCGTATCCGTTTGGAGTGTGGGCGTAGCGGGTATCTCGCGCAACTGCTCAAGCTCCGCCCGGTCGCGTTCCCAGCTAGCATGGCACTCTTTGAGTGCAAGCTCGACTTTGGACGTGCGTGTCTCTGCCTCATATAGGGCCTCCTGAAGCTGTGCTGCCTTGGCCTGACCCTCCTTGACAGCCTCGTCCATGTTTGCGCGTACCTTATCGTGCTCAGCTCGCGCCGCATCTGCTGCTGTACGCGCATCATGCAATTCCTCTTCGAGCGCCTCGACCTTGACTTGAAGGTGCGCCGTCTGCTCTTGTAGCGTGGCGCGGTCAATACCCGTTGCTGTGTTGTCTCCGGGCGCTGTCGCCTCGAGTGCCTGAACTCGGTGTCGGAGCTGCTCGTTCTCGTCTCTGGCTAGAGCCAGCTGCTCGAGGACGTGAACAAGCTCATTTCCCGCTCGCTGCAGCTCGGCAATCTTGTCCGTGAGGTCGACTCGTTCGCGGTTCCAGCCGGCCATCATCGTCTCGACCTTGGCGTGAAGGAGCGAAAGCTCGCTTTGAGCGTCCGACTCGCTCGATTCAGGTGCGGCGTGTTCTGCACGCAGTTGTGCGGCTGCCAGGGCCGTCTCTAGATCCACGATACGCTCCACGTGGTCATTGATCTTTCGCTCGAGAGCATCATGCGCGTCGGCCGCTACCGTGGCCGTGTCAAGCGCCTCATGCAGCTGCCGCTCTAGCTCCCGTGCACGGGTTTCCAAGATTTGCCGCTGCCGGACCTCGTCTTCCCATTCGAGTCGCTTCGTGGCTTCGAGTTCATTTTCGCGCTGCTGGGCATGGAGAATGAGCTCAGCCCGCTCCTCGTCCCATAGACTGTGCTTTCGTCGCATATCCGCCAGCTCGTCGCACAGCCGCTCGTACTCAGCCATCGGCACTGCATGATCGGCTTTTATATCCGCGATCGCATCTTTTGTCGTAGGTAGAGCCAGTTGCTCTAGCAATGTCTGTCGTGTATCTTGTGGCGAGGCCTTTTCTGGCGGATCATCATCAAACACGAAACCATCGTCCTGACGCGTCGCAGGCCTGTGGATTGTTGCAGCTGATGACAGCGGCCTTCGAGGTGAGGGAGCTGCTTGAGCGGATGATGCCAATGCCGTGCGCGTGGTTCGTGCGCCTATACTCTTCCGTGGCGCTGTGCGCGGGACCGACGAGGGCACAGGCACGGCACTCGTGCGGGGGCGCCGCGGCGTGGCGTCAGGTTTCGACATATCTGTACGACTCGATCGTCCAGCAAGGGCGGAGAGGGGCCGTGCTGTGGCACTCGTAGGCCGTGCTGTACTGAGTGGAATGAGCTTGCTCACAGGTCCAAACACGCCATTATTCGGTGTCGTCGCAAAGTACTGCCATCCATCAATCGTTCCATCGTTTTTTCCATGGCCATAAGACGAGCCAGTCAGCTCGAGCCCTGCAAAGTTGCCCTCTCGACCATGCACGGGTCCCATATACCGCAAGACACCCGTGAGGCCCGTGCCATCCAACTTGACCATATCGCCAATCTCGAATGCGCGCTGCTCGCGCCGCGTCGGCGAGCTTGGGCCAGACATAAAGTCCTTAGGCCGCGTGCGCGCCGGAGTCGCATATGCATACGCCGAGCGGCGTGCGGGAGTATCGCTCATAAGAGTCCCTAGGCAAGGCGTGATGTGTTGGACCAACAACACGTGACGCCTGTTTATTCGCGCCGGTGTCGCTCTTCGATCCACGACCCCAGGTCCCTTGACGCACGGCCTCGTAGCATGCACGACGTCAAAGCATTCAGCCATGCTGCTGAAGAAGCCAGGTACTGGAAGGATCAGGTAGAGGAGATGCGTGCCGCTCTGCATGAGGCCGAGACAGGTCTGCAGGAATTCATGGAGAGCAGCAAGGGGCTGGAGGCCGAGATGGAGGCTGATATGACCGCGGCGAATAAGCGTGCGGATGCGCTTGAGGCAGAGAATGAGCATTTGCGTGCAGATGTGGAAGAGTGGCGGTCCAAGTACCAAAAGTCTATGGGTGAGCACAGCAGGACGCTGGCGGATCTGCAGCACGAGCTCACCAAGTTGCGTGAAACGCATGACGTATACAAAGCGCGTCTTCGCGATATGGAAGTGGATAATGATACGCTCGAAAATGCCGAGCGCATGATCAACTCATCTCTCAAGGACATGGAAACGCGATACCACCAGGCTATGGAGCGCACCGTGCTGCTCGAGACGGAGCTGGAAGACAAGGCACGTCTCGAGACTGAGAATCAGCGGCTCAAGGACGAGCTGCGCGAACTGCGTGAGGAAGTCGCTGTGCTGCAACGCTCTGAAGCACCGCGCCAGGACCAAGGCGAACTTACGCTAAGTGACTTGGTGGTCGCCAAACCCCGCCCGGACCGCACTTCTGACGCACTGAGCCCCCTCGAGCGACTTCGTGAGCACATGCAGCAGCTGCAGCAGCGCCTGCAGCGTGCGCAGACAGCAGGCGTTACATCTACCCATCTACAGCGGTATCATTGGCAACGCAGCTCGATTCCTCGTCCGCGTTCCAGTATGTCGGCCAGCGGCAGCGCCGGTGCTCCTGCTTCACCAGCCGCGTGGCGTGCGCCCACACCGTCACGACCAGAGACGCCAGCAGATCGTCGCCCTGGCAGCTCGATTCCAGTGCCTGTGGGTGGTCTAAGTCGCTCTCAGTCACGCAGCCGACCGCCGTCGCGTCTCGTGCAAGATGTACAACAATCGCCTGTGGGTCCCGTGCCGTTCGAGTTCATGGAACACGATCCAGCTGCGTCACCGATGCGTCAAAGCTCACTTGGGAGGCGGCGTAGTCTGGGTGGAAGCAGTCTCAGTGGTATCCCTTTGCCGTCGCGCACGCCATCTCGACCCCCCTCTGCCCTGCGCTCACCCACCAAAGTGCCGCGGCCCATCTCACCCAGCAAACGCTCCTCGGCCATGTCGCCGACGCCGTGGCGATAGTTATCGCTGGTTCACGTACATGGGCAACAAATGTGGATCGATGCGCCGCTCACTGCTGTAGCGCGCTGGCTGTGCGTAAGGATCTGCTCCAGCATGCACAGCATCGTGGGAGGTATCATAGGGCGCCGCATACGACGACATTCCGTATGTGACCTCCGCCGAGGGCATCCCATGCTCGGGCATCGCATACGGCGAAGGCTCGTTGCCATGCACCACGACTGCGAAACCACCTTGCGCTGGCTGAGCCGCGGCCGGCGGCTGCCCCGCTGCCCCGCTGTACATGGAATATGCAACGCCTTGCGATGGTACAGCATGTTGGACCGAAGCCAGCGGCGTCGCGGCTGGGCTCCACGCCCAGGCAGGATCGTGATCATATGAGTACATCGGGACATGCGATGCGTGGCGTGATGCATGGGAACGATAGCTGTTGCTCATATGGTACAGGTGTCGTGTCTCGACTTTGGAAGGTGACATATATGCCCGTGCATTGGCCCTGGCATACGGCTCGGCGACCACATACGGGTCCTCCGGCGGCGGCGGCTCAGAGTACGCGCTGTCCTGTGGAACTGCATCTGCCTTGTTCGACGTGGTCGCAGCTACGGCAGCAGCAGTCGCAGTAGCAGCAACAGCGGCAGAAGCCGCAGTTTTCGCCGCGACCAAGTCAGGCGGCTGCCATGGTTGCGTGAAAGGCTCTCCGGTGATGAAGGGGTGCAGCTTGGCCTGCTGCGGCGTCCAGCGCTCGAGTGGATTCAGATTCAAGAGGCCTGCGACAAAGTCGGTGAAAGCTGCACGGTTCGCCATTTCCTTCTCGGCATCCGATGTTCTACTGCTCCGCCGCGAAATGGGAGTGAGCCGGATGACTTCGGGCAGCGTCGTGCCGGGAAAGTACTGCTTGCTGGCCTGTTCCTGCACGCGATGCTCGCGCGAAAATTGATCCATAGACTTGAGCTGGTACACCTTTCGGCCAAACGAGTCGGTATGCGCATTGAAAAACTCATGGGTCTGACGGCCGCGCTCCAGCATGTACGCTGGTGGCATGCCGAGCATGCTAATAATGCGACTCAGCTGGTTGTACTCGGACGTGCCAGGGAAAATGGGCAGACCAAGAAAGAGCTCAGCAGCAATGCATCCAAGCGACCACATGTCGATGGATGCTGTATAGGGTAGGCCAAGAAGGACCTCGGGCGAGCGGTAAAAACGACTCTGGATGTATGTGTACACCGTCTGCTCCTCGTGACATGCCGAGCCAAAGTCGACGAGCTTGATGGATGGCGCCTGCAGTGTACGGAGAAGAATATTCTCCGGCTTAAGATCACAATGTATTAGTCGTGCTTCTTTGAGTACCACGAGCGCATCTAGTAGCTGCATGATGAAAACGCGCACCAAGCTCGTGCTGAGTCCGCGAAACGAGTTTTGCTTGATGAGTTCATACAAATTCGATGATAGCAGCTCAAAGACCAAACATAGGTGCTTGTGGTGAATGAATGTGTCACGGAGCCGAAGTATATTGTGCCGGTCATTCGGATCCCAGTGCTGGTTCAGGGTCTCAAGAATGGTGACCTCCATCATACTCTGATTGAAGTAGGCAGGCTTGTTTTTGATGACTTTCACAGCCACAATCTCATGGGTGGACATGTTTTGGCACTTGACGACTTGGCCAAAGGTGCCCTGACCGAGCACATCGAGAATGAGGTAGCGATGTCCCTCTTCACTTCCGAGGTAGTCATTGACGTACAGGATATAGTCACTGTCCTCATTATCGTAGCCACTATTGTGCATCGGCTTACTGGGCTTGGTCAGGACACGCCGCGGATTAAATGCCAATTCGTAGACAAACGCCGGGTTGACGAGATGGTAGGTATGGTGCAAGTACGATGTGAGAGCCTTGAGTGGGCTCACAGAGCCACCTGCTGGGTCTGCTCGACGCTGCTTCGCGCACAGTTGGCTACAGTCTCCCATAGGTCGCAAATCATCTAGCGATTGAACCTGCCAGAATCCTTCAAACTGTGGCTGACCGGGCCGTTTCTTCACCTGTGGAACGTTACTGTGCGGTGCCGCACTCGTGGAAGCCGTCGTCGTGCTCAAGGGCACACTGCGAGTTTGTCCATCTTCTGAAACGAGTGTGGTCTCGATGGATGAGCTGCCTGAGGACGATGTTGATGACGGTGAGGGCAAGTGTGTACCCGAAGACGCCGATATATGCTCAGACGACGAAGACGCCGGTGTCATGGCATCTGACTCACGCATCATGCGTGCATATGCACTCGTATCGTGCGACAGGTCTAATGATGATACCTGGCTTGTGGATTCGTTAGCCGGCTCCGTCGGAACATGCATGTTCTCGCTTTCGTCGTCGTGTTCGGAATACGTCTCTGCAAATTCATTTGACTGTGCGTCAGTCCACGCATTCGCGAGAGCCGAGTCGGCACTATCACGCGCCGACGTTGGCATCTTAGCAGCTGCTAGGCTCTCGCCACACTGGACAGCGTGCCAAGGATGTCACTGCAATGCAAGCTACAATAGGCCGTGTCAGCGCCCCTAATTCGCCCCGTGTCACACCTATTGTTATGTAAGCAAAATCGATGTGGCTTCTACGGCAGCACAATGTAGCGGTGCAGGTGCAAAGGAATGGCCGATAGGAGCGACTTGCTTTCGAGCCACTTGCGACTAAACAGGCGCGTCTGGTAGCGTGCAGCACCATCGCAAATGATCGTCGCCACCTTGCTGCCCTTACCAAGCTTTTGAGCCATACGTGCAGCTGCGACCAGATTGAGGGCCGACGAAGCACCAATGTACAGACCTTCCTCATCGAGCATACGGAACACCATAGCAATGCTAGCCTCGTCCTCAATGTGCAGACTATCGTCGATCAGATCGATGTCTGGCTGTAGGTTTGATGTCAGCCGGCCTTGGCCAATTCCCTCGGTAATTGAGCCATTGCCCGTGCGCTCCATGCGCTCGCGCTTGGTTTGTACATACGTGTGCAGTACTGAGCCAGGCGGATCGGCAAGCCAGCATTGAACCTGGCCACCCGATGCGTCCTTTAGGTACCGCGTCGTACCAGCGAGTGTACCACCCGTGCCGGTAGCACAGATGAAGCCATCCAGGCCAGTTTGACGTGTCTGTGTCCATATCTCGGGACCTGTTGTCAGGATATGCGCCTCACGGTTAGCCACATTGTCGAACTGGTTCGTCCACACAGCATTATCGAGCTTTTCGGCGTGGCGAGCAGCTTGGTGGTTGTAGTTCTGGGGATCGGCAAACGGCACAGCCGGCACGGGGTATACCTCAGCACCAAGCATACGCAACAAGTTGATTTTTTCGGCTGATTGCGTGTTGGGCATGTAGATCACGCACTTGTAGCCGCGTGCACGACACACATGAGCAAGACCAATGCCCGTGTTACCAGCGGTGCCCTCGACAATCGTACCTCCAGGCTTGATGAGGCCCTTCTTCTCAGCATCAAGAACAATATACAGAGCAGCACGGTCTTTCACGCTGCCTCCCGGCGCCATGAATTCGGCCTTGCCGTACACTTCACAGCCCGTCTCCCTACTCAGCGAGTTGATCTTGATCAATGGCGTGTTGCCGATAGCACCACACAGACCCGATACAGGACTCGTCAGGGGCGACGCACGCGATGCGTACGTGCGCACAGCGCGCGGAAGCACGCGAGGCAGAGTTCGGAGGATTGAAGTCGACATGACAGCGGATACGTACGTCGGAGAAGGACCGATCCAAGCCAGGCCCCGCTCTGTGCACGTGATTCCCGCCGGACTAGGCGGCTCGTGCGCCGAAATGGTGGAGAAACAACACGCATTGCATCTACGGACGAGTCCAGAGGTCAATAAACTCATTCACAGGCATGGACACGAGACGCTCGTGGTCCGTCAGGAGCGAGAGGATCTTTTCTTTCTCCGCATCACTGTACATGCCGTCCAGGTGCTTTCGGAGCTTGCTCGCAATGAGGGGCACAGCTTCATCGCGGCGACGAGCGTGCCCAACAGGGTAGTCAATGGCAATCTCGTTGATCTTGGTGCCGTCATTGAGCTCAAGTGACACGGCATTTCCGATAGAGCGCTTCTCCGGCTCAAGGTACTCCTTCGTATAGCGGGGCTCCTCCTCCACTGTGGTCTTCTCACGCAGGGCATCAATGCGCGGATCCGCGGCGAATTCGTCTGTGTAGTCGCCCGGCTCCAAACTGCCCTTGATAAGTGGGACAGCCACCATGTACTGAATACAGTGGTCACGATCAGCATAGTTGTTGAGCTTACCCTGCTTGCTAATAATGCGGATCGCTGCTTCCTGCGTACGGATCCTAATGCTCTTGATGTCGTCACTCGTCTTGCCCATCTCACGAAGCTTGGTATGCAGCTGCACAGCGGCCTCCACGGCCGTCTGGGCATGAAATTCGGCGGGCACCAGCTTGAAGAGCACATTTTCCATCACGTAAGACGTGTACGGGCGCTGGAATTGGAATTCTCGGCCCTTGAACAAGACATCGTAGAAGCCCCATGTCTTGGCCGACAGCACGGAGTTGTAGCCGCCTTCACCGCGCTGCACGAGCAGGGCGAGGTTCACGGCACGCGCACAGGCATCACCGGCCGCCCATGACTTGCGCGATCCAGCGTTCGGAGCATGGCGGTACGTGCGGAGCGACTGGCCATCGACAAAGGCGTGTGAGATCGCATCAATCGTCTGATCACGCGATAGGCCGAGCAGCTTGGATACAACAGCAGCACTGGCAACCTTGACCAGCACGACATGGTCCAGGCCTACACGGTTGAAGCTGTTTTCAATGGCCATGTTTCCCTGGATTTCATGCGCCTTAATGCATGCAGTCAGCACGTCGTTCACGGTCAGTGGCGCCTTGCCCTTGGCTACGTTCGTGCGTGAGACCCAGTCTGCGACAGCGAGAATGGCACCGAGGTTGTCCGAGGGGTGTCCCCATTCGGCAGCAAGCCATGTGTCGTTGAAGTCTAGCCAGCGAATGAGCGCGCCATTATTAAAGGCGGCGCGAATGGGGTCGAGCACGTAGTTGGTGCCGATGACATGTGCGCCATTGGGCACCGTCGTGCCCTCGACAACCGGACCACACACCGCGCGCGGAGCAGGAAAGCGCAGAGCTTCAATACCACAGCCTAGTGAGTCCAGTAGACACATACGGGCCGTATTGTACGCGGTGCTGGACTTGATATCATAGTTGTGGACATAATCGGCCATATCCTGCATCACTTGATCAGGCGGTGGGCGCACATTGCTTTCACCTTTACCGACGCCTGCTGCAACAGCCATGGTACGAGCACAAGTGGCGGGGGCTGCACGAGGAATAAAGCGCGTTGCCCTGAGAGCTCGGGTGGTCAAAGTCCAAGACATACCGTTTCCCGGACCGGAGGCTTGCGGGTTGTTTCCATGAGGATGGCACGTGATACGGAGACGTGGATGTAGAGATGGGGGGTATAGGGCGTAGAATGTGCGGCGTCTATGAAACAGGGCTTTTTCGAGACTCGACTCTCACAGGCGATATGTTGCCCGGCACGTCTCCGGAAGACAAGGTCTCTGCCTCGTTCGCTTGGCGTGCACGCTGCAAAGCTCGTTTCTTTTTTTCGCGTCGCGAGCGGTTCTTGGACGTCTTCGCTTCATCCTGTGCTGCTTGCATGGCACGCTTCTTATTGAATTCTTCTTGCGCCGCGGCACGATCTGCTTCATATTTCATAGCATTAATACGGTCAGATTCGTTTCTTCGTGTCATTTTGTATACATGGAACTCGCCACTGCCCACGCCGGAGCTGCTGCCTTGGACATGGGGCACCATGTCGGGGGGCGGCCGCACCCTGAATACCGGAGGCGGCGGCGAGGGCAGCCGCATAGCACTGGTAGGATTATCAAAGAGCTGCTCAATATTCTGCGCCTGCTTTTCTGCAGGCGTCAGGTTACGACGTCGCTTTATGTGCCTTTTTTCTGCAGGCCATTCGTCATCACGGTCCATGGCAGGATCATACGGGCCGCCAAGGTCGTTTTTCCCTCCACTCGACCCAGATCCACGTGTCCCTTTTTCCATCGACCACAATGGTACGTACGCGTGTGAACACCTAACGTGCTAGCCTTCGGCTCGAGATATTCATGCTCGCAACGAGAGGTTTGCCAAGAAGGCCCGCGATACGCAGGGTCTGCGCAATACCTCGGGAAAGAACAAGCGCGGCCTTGTAAAGGCGCCCGCGCAGGAATCAGAGCAGCAGGAGCAGGTTCCTCGGACCTCGCCTGCGGTCAGATACCTTGCCATATTCTTGATCTTTGTGCTATTGGGAGGATGTATGTATACGGACACAGCTTACATGCAGTCGTTATGGAGATGCTGAGCCTTTTCATGCGCTCCTTCTCGCGCGTTTAATATCTGTTACATAGGCAGGGTAGCTTCGTTTCGCCGGCGGGCTCGTTGTGAGACATGGCGCCATTCATCTACCGCCACATGTAATGCATCCTCAATGCTCACACGTCCGCTGAATAGATCAGACCACAAGTGTCCCGATGAACCCGCTTGGCGGGGCACCTGTTGCGGCAGACTCTCATGGATAGGCCGGATCCAATTGGCTGCACCAGGATTGACAGTCGGTCCGCGAAGCAGTTTGTCAAGGCGCATGGATGCTGGAGGCTCTGGCGCCGTGTCGCGCGGCGCATCTTCTTGGTCCAAAGGATCTTCTATCAGCTCGCTCTGCGAAACCGTCTGCTTCGAGGACATTTTGTGCCCAAGTGTGCGCGTATTGGGACGCCATGTCGGGTCGATGGCAGGCTCAGGGCGCTTTTGGAGCAGGGGTCGATCGCGTGGCTTGGGCGCCTGTGTCCCACCGCGGTTGCGGCGCATGTGCTGCAACTGGATCAAGTCGTCGATACCTGTGGCTCCCATGTCGCTGTTCAATGGCACGCCACGAGCTGGTCTTGCACGATCAGCGGGGAAGAAACGCAGAGACTTGGCGTCGACCTGCGTGACCGTCACACTTTCAGGCTGCGCAGACGAGCCGGACTGCACAATGCCCTGGAGCAATCCATCAGCTTTGCGTTCCACGGCTTCAATGGTAGCATTCGGCGGGCGCCAGCGGCAGCTGTCAACGGGGATATAGAGATGTTCGCGCATCTGCACCGCGTCGCCGGGCCACAAGCCGTTACTTCGTCGGAGGGTGTGTACGTCGGCGCCGTACCTCAGAGCAATACCTTCCAGCGTGTCTGTTTCGACAATGGAATGAACCATGACCTGAATGGTGGAGCTAGTTCGCCGTGGGACCTTTGGCATGGCCTCCGCCATGCTACCGTGCTCTGCTGTTGTGCGGTGGTGGCGCGGCGGATTGGTAGATGGGCCGGCAACGCTTTCTTTGAGACCAAGCCAGCTTTCAAGGCGGTCCAGCGCATTTTCTGTGTATGGCTGAGAGTGTCCCTTGGTCTCTCCGCCATCTAAAGCGGAGCGCTCAGGAGCAGCTCGGGTATCCATCGGGTCGATATCTTCATCCAAAGCCCATACCTGTGCGCCGGGCTCGGTATGCTTTTGTGCGTGCGCACCGCGTGCCGTGAGAGTATGCGCGCGGCGCTGGTGCCATGGCACGGAGGAGGCCATGCTGAGCGAGTCGCGCCAAGAATCAACGGCGCCGACACGTTTTTCTTTCGGCAGCTGCCTTCCCCTTCACCGCCCGATTGGGGCGGCGAGGCTATGTGGAGGGCCCTAGACTGGCTCGTGCGTCCAGTGTCACCACTCAAGACCGACTATGAAAGCTGTGGACTGGAGACGGGCGAGCGCGTTGAGCCCGTGAGCAGCTGTTGGTGCAATCCATTGGCAGACTCTTCGCTGCGCATGTGCAGCATGTATACGACGCCAGTGAGGCGACCGTAGTCGGAGAGCTCAACAGCGAGGCCGGTTCGTCCGACGCGCTGCACTGCAATGGGCAGGATAATCGAAGAAATGATCGTCTTTTTGTCATTTTCCACCACGAGCTGATTTGTGTTGGATGGGCGCAAATGGTATAAGCGCAGACGCGCTGAGCCGAGGGCACGCCACTGCGCATAGCTGTGTTTCAGAAACACTTTGCACCGCATCTGCGCGCAAAGATTGAACGATTGAGCCTCGTGTGCCCGCATCCTTCGCGTGGTAGACATGTCATTGTCGTTATCTTCGTCGTCAGGCTCATGCATCCATTCATTCGAGTTCCGCTGTGGTTTATCTCGATTCATCTGCGAGGGCAGAACCGCACCGTTGCTCGGGATATGCTCACCCAGCTGCGATTGCGACGCCGACCGACTCAGCGCCCGAGAAGGCTGTGGCGGTGTACTCGAGGCTGACGCCGATGCAGCAGGCATGGGCACAGTAGCTGTGCGGATAGGGTTTCGTACAAAAAGCGGCGATCGGCGCTGCTCAGGCCCAGGCGACTGTGGTATCATGCTGCCCATGGCCTTCTCACTTGCGCTGCCGAACGACATGGCAGTGGAGCCGCCAGGCCGCGGCGCATCATCTGGACGCTGCAACATCGAGTCTGGCGTGTCAAGACGACGCGGAATCCGCGGAAACGAGTCTTGCGATGCCAGCGAGTTGGCTCGAGTCGGCAGTTCGGGCGATAGGGGCGGCGAGATAAAGCTACCGTCTTGTTCAGCTGGAAGTACAGCCGGCAAGTGAGCATTCGTGATGTTGTGCGGCAGCAACGGCGGTAGGGCAGGTGGCCGGACTGCCTTGTTCTGCCCCAAGGTAAATGGCGCGCCTATGCTCGGCCGTGATACGGTCGATTCCTGGCCTGTCCGCACATTCTGAGCCGCAGGAGGAAAAGAGGCTGAAGGGGTCGGCGGTGACGACGCACTGGACACGGGCACCGCACTGGGCGCCGATAAAGGCGGCGCGGGTTTGGCCGCCACACCCGATCCGCTGTGCACCAGAGACGGTGCCGGAGATGGCTCATGTCGAGTGCTCTGAGCGCTTAATGTTCCTGGCACAAGAGCATCAGGCAATATCGGTGGGCGCGCCATGCTAGGAGCAGCTGGCTGAGCGGCTTGAGCCGGACGGCCCGACTGGCTCGACGGCACGAGAGGCAGAGGAGGACGAGCCAGGGAAGACAAGGGGGCAAGGACCTTGGACGGCTGAGTTGGCGTCTGAGATCGCGTTGGTGGACGACTCGTTATTGGGCTCGGCGTCGGCGCCGCGATCTGAGGAGCGGATTTTGATGGCGACAGGGATTGGTTTTGCTGTGGCCGCAGGTGTCCACTAAACGACTTACAAGCACTCAACGCCTGGAGCCATTCATGTTTACGTCCCGTCGAAGCGAGGTGCATTACCATGCTTACTCGGTTCATGATAGACAGACGCACACAGGCTGGGCCCCAACGTGTGTCATCGAACGCGTCAATGAACCGGCCTGACAAGGGGGGGAATATAAGCTTGATGTCAGGAGCACCTGGAGCAGACGGCGCGACGTCCTCAGCCACGAGAATCAAGTCCGTGAGCAGAATCATGCGAGCATGCTGGATCATCTGGGGCTTGCCTTGAGCAGGCAGGATTTCAAGCTTGGCTCCGTCTGTCAAGCGAAGTGCGCGCTCGAATGACAAGCCGGGCAGCACCAATTGTAGGCGGCAGTTTTTGGGCTCCATCGTGAAGACATCGACCGTGTGTGTCGAATCAATGCGGGTCTGCATCTGATCCAGCGACTGCGAAGTGATGGAGGAAGTGATCGACAGTGCGGATTGGGTCCATGCCGGCGCAGCACCTTCATGCGGTGGCACAAGAGCCCTGCCCTTCACGGGAGATACAGGCGACATGAGTCGTGGATCAGTGGGGAGCGGCGACGAGGTGGATGCCAATGCTTTTTGGTCGGAGGGCATGGAGCCCAGTGATACCTTTTGGCGTTGTGCACGTTGATTCAACACATCCAGCTTTTCGTTGGCGGTAAGAAGGAGCGTGTGATCTGAGCGACCAGGCTGTGCGTTCCGCAAAAGTCGACCGTACAGCTTTTTGTAAAACACAAGTCGTAAGATAGGCAGCTCAAAGAACCGGTCGAGCGTCCATCCGTTGGGGTAATCGTTGCGGGGAATTTGGCGATTCGCGTTCTGAAGAACGGACTGAAGGCGTGCGTGATGGGCAATGTCAGGGCGCGTGTCAAGATGAGGCGTGTAGACGTCAATATAATGAGAGTAGGGGGCCTGGAGCGTGTCAATCCAGTGCATCAGTAGATTACCGAGGCCTTTGGGGGACGATGGATTGGGGCCAATCTCTTGCAGTGCACGCAGAAACTCGCTGTTGGTACGATACACGGTATGCAAAGCGCGAAACATGGCATCGACGTCCTTGGCGGGCAGGTCTCTGGGGTTCCATGCGGCTGCCACGCGATGAAGCGTGATTCCGAGCTCATGCACATAGCGCGTTTCTGTCGAGATGAGCTCACCCAGGGGGTTTGTGCGCCTGCGCTGCAGAGGCGTGTCGGGATTCGCGCGTGAGTCCTGTGGAAGCATGCCATGGGACGTGCTTGGGGCGGTGGATGGCGCGGGGTGCAGCGGCGCCAGCGTTGGTGCCGGAGCGCCGGTTCCCGAACCTCCTAACATGAAGCCGGACTTTGAACCAGGACCACGGCGTGCAAATGTAATGCGTCTAGATACACCAGCCTTGATGGGCCGTGACGAGAAAAAGGCTTTAGGCGCACGCCAGGCGAAAGCTCGAAGCACGCACGCTGCGAGTGCCACGGGCTTTTTTATAAGAACGAATCAAAAGGCGTCATTTTATCGAATAAGCTTGCGAGCATGCGCGTGTGGCCTGCAGTGTGTGCTGCACGACACATGCTTGTAGGTCGTACGCAGGGACGAGGCCCTGAAGAGTGACGGGCGACAGCTACAGAATTCAGGGAGACGGGGGACACAGAAGGTTGAGGAGCTGCTCAGCTTCCCATGCGCCTGTCCAGTAGCGAACCGTGCACTGCACGCCGCCCTCCTGGAGGATTCGGCGGGCCAGGCCACGGTTTCGACGGACAAATGCTACGTCGTTCGGGCCAAGACGCTTGACGGGGCAGAAGTCGTTTCCACCGTCGCCGACATAGACAATGCGCTCGTATTTGCAGTCGGCATGGCGCTGCCTAAATGCATCAAGCTCATCACCCTTGCACATGTTCGCACTGCATCCTACTTTGCACGCATGCTGAGGTCCATCCGGCGAAATGCGTCGCCGCAGACGCAGCAGGCCATTGGGCTCCCAGTGCGCAGGATTCGTGACAATTTCTGTAAAGAGGGGAGGGTCCGCGAGGCCCTTGCTTGGTAGAATTGTATGAATATATACTTCATTCGAGTTGGAAAGGAGGAGAAAGTCTGTGCCATGGTGACGGGACTGCAGCGAGCGCACGCCGCGGATCATGGCGGGATGCATAGGCATGGCCCGTAGAGCCTCTTGAATGGCCTCAGGCGTGTGTCCCTCTTTGTGCAGCTCTTCCAATAGGTAGGCACACATGTCAGTGAACTGCATGGTTGAAATCTTTTGGACAAATTCGATGCGCAGACGGGGCGACAAGAGCTCGTGGATCCATCGATCCGTGTCCTGGTCCGCGAGAGACCAGTCAAAGTCAAACACGACAAGCTGCGAAGACACGGATGGGAGTGCGTCGAAATCCAGTGGCGGGTCTTCCAACACCACAGATTGCACAGCCAATGTCTTTTGATCGACCATGCTCAGTGACCGCCGGCGATCGTCGTACGACGCCCCTGACTCAGCGCGCTGCGCGCCTGCCGAGCGCCGAGCGCCCAGGCTGCCATAGGCTGACTAATCAAAATCTCTTCCAAGACCGCCTCCCAACCTTGTTCGACGACGACGTTGCTTCTCATCGCGCGGTCGGGCGTCATGCCACTCGACCTGGATGCGTGCATCGAGAAGCTCATGAACAAGCAACTGCTTGTTGGATCTCTTATCAAGGAGATCTGCGAGAAGACAAAGGAGCTACTAATGATGGAAAGTAACGTTGTGCATATTAGTGCGCCTGTGACCGTAGTGGGTGATATTCATGGGCAATTTTACGATCTGCTCGAGATCTTCCGTATTGGTGGCGATGTACCAAACACGAATTACTTGTTCTTGGGAGACTATGTGGACCGTGGTCTGTTTTCCGTCGAAACGATCTCGTTACTGACGTGCCTCAAGCTGCGCTACCCTCACCGTGTCCATCTCGTACGTGGCAACCACGAAAGCCGTGCTGTTACGCAGACATACGGATTTTATGCAGAGTGCACACGCAAGTACCCTGACTCCAACGTGTGGCAGTACTTTACGGACATGTTTGACTTCCTTACCCTATCTGTGGTCGTGGACAACGACATTTTCTGCGTCCATGGCGGCTTGTCGCCATCGATCCACTACATCGACCAGATCAAAATTCTCGATCGGTTCCGTGAAATTCCGCATGAAGGTGCTATGGCCGACCTTGTGTGGTCAGATCCGGATCCCGATAAGGAGGAATTTGCCATCTCGCCCCGTGGTGCCGGCTACACGTTTGGTGCGTCGGTCGTTCGGCACTTTCTGCAGTGCAATCGTATGTCTCATATTCTCCGCGCACACCAGCTGTGCATGGAAGGCTACAATGTGCTTTATGATGATCTGCTGAGCACAGTGTGGTCCGCCCCCAACTACTGCTATCGGTGCGGCAATCTCGCGTCCATACTGGAGGTCGGGCCGAATGGCTCGCGGCACTTTAATACATTCGAAGCCGCACCTGAAAATGAAAACGATGGACCGCTGCAGGCGGCACATACCCATAGCGAGACGGTCGAGTACTTTTTGTAATGATACCCTACAAGCGTGCGTGTGCATCGCGCTTAATACGTGATAGAGCGCTGTCCACGCATGGATTTTGGCAGAGCTCAGCGGCCCAAGCTGGTTCGTCCAGTGCGACTGTTCCAAGTACTTTGACTTGCTCGCGCACCATGCGTAAAAGTATCTTCTGCACGACCTTAATAGACGCGGGTATGGGTAGCTCCGATATGATGGGTGAAAAGCGCTGCCACAGGATGGCGTATGTAAAGACGTCCGGCTTTACGCGCCATGTTTTAAAGAGCTGCGCCGTATACCACGCACCAGGAAAATCGTTGGTCCACAGCATCGCACGGAACATAGCATTCAGTAGGGACCGTCCTTTCTTTATGCGCTTCCGCGACGAAAACTTGGTCACAAGCTCGACGCAGTGTGACAAGATCCCTCGGACCGTAGTGATGTCCACATTTTCAACAACTTGAAACAGCTTACGATCCAATGGTATCAGCGATGTAGGCGACACGCGATGACAAGCATCTGTAGCATACAAGGTACATAGCGAAGTTGCGGTCGCCAGGTGCATGCGCTTTCCGCGAACGGACTCACGTTGAGTCCTTCGCCTCCGGACTCGTTGCGCAACAAGAGCAGGACCGCGCTCCAGCGATAGAGCTTCCAGGGCTAGCGATGTGCCGCGCTGAATATGAGCATATCCTCCCTCAAAACTGGCGAGAAAGTTGAGGAGCGATACACCCATTACGACGCCATCTCGGTGCAAAGCGTCGATCACATCGTACACGACGGCAGCTTTAAACGAGACTCCGAGCCGCTGTGCTTGATTTGCATGTCGTAGCTTCTCAGAACGCGAAATTTTGGCTGAATACGAACGAATACCTTGGAAGCTGGACACGCCGTGAACAAAGGTGTGGTACGGCGACGCCGTATTTTGGGGCGGTTCCAAATCCAAAGACGGGAGCTTCGAAGCAAGTTGTAGCGTTACGCGAAACCGCTCAAGCCAAGTGCGAGCCCCAACTAGATCATTATTAAGGACATGTGCACGAATAATGGCATTCCAAACGTCGGTATGACTGCTCCAAGCATTGTGCAAAGGTGCATCTAGGGGGATATCTAGTGGGTCCGCAAAGTCACGCAGCCATGAAGCATATTTTCGTCGATACCGCGAAGCCAACATGCGGGTACAATACACGCCGCCATGTCGTGTGGCGTAGTCACGAAGAAATACATCGGCTGTGTGCGGCGTGGATGCTCGACCATACGCCATAACGATGGCTGCAATGACACTGTTGGTATAATCCGTTGGCGGGCGCTGCAAGAAATCGGAGGCCACAACGTGAATAAGCTTGACAAGGGTAGTTCCATGCAGATGCCTCGAGAGTCTTGTTATGAGAGCACTGAGCGGAGCGCATGGCAATGGAATCTTAGCAGCTGCACATGCATCGTACAAATTTGCCAGTTTGTACGCAAGATCGTTCTTATTGCTCCTGCGACGGATATGGTTCTTCGGATACGCCACATGTCTATGCAGTAAAAGAATAAGGGAGCCCAACGCGTCACACAGCATGGGGTCCAAAGGCTCGCATACGCCCTTAGATGGCGCCAAGGTCATCTGTTTTAGCAAATAAAAACCAGGTACCAGCTGGTTCTGGGATATGTACACCTGAGCGAGGGACGATAGGACGTGTAAGGGGTGTGGCGATGTATTGTACACTGAAGCAAAATAAGCGACATGCATCATCGAAAGAGCATCGCTTGGACGCACATTCGATGGAGGCACATGAGGAGTCAGAACGGGCTGGACCAAATTCGATAAGCGCGGTTTTGCATGGGTGACAGACGCGCGAAGCGTCTGTATCATGCACTGAGCTGTGCTTCGACCTTTGGATCCCTGACCAGGTGCGCCGTGCTGGATGTCATTGGCACGTGACGGCAAAAAATGGGTCGATGGCGCTGGGCGAGGATGCAAGGATACGACGTCGTAGCTTGACGATGGCGGCGCCCAAAGAAATTGATTTTCTGGCGTTGGATGATGATGCCATTGAGAAAATAGCTCCGCGACCACCTCGATCTACTGGTGTGACGGATGATGAACACGAAGATGATGCCGCGTTCATCGCGGCTGCTGCACAAAAGCACAATGTCAAGGCTGGCACACAGGTGGCTAAACAGGCCAACAAGAGCAAGGCCAAGGTGGCAAGTGGCATTGTAAGTGGTGGTGGTAGTTTTCAGAGTATGGGTCTGCATCCGTCTTTGCTGCGCTCGTTGCTGCTACGTGGTTTCACGACACCCACACCCATTCAGCGCCGTGCGATCCCAGCGATCATGGCGCAGCCGCCGCAGGATGTCGTTGGGATGGCCCGCACAGGTTCTGGCAAGACTCTTTCATACATTGTACCGCTCCTTCACCGCATGAATGGCCGCCACTCGACTTCGTTTGGCATTAAATCGCTCATTCTGTGCCCCTCGCGTGAATTGGCCTTCCAGATCCTCAAAGTCGGCAAGGACCTGGCGCGTGGATGGCGCTCTGATGGTGATGCGCATATAGATGCGATTCGATGGTCAGTCATTGTGGGTGGTGAGGGCCTCGATGAGCAATTCGCTATGATGACGGCAAATCCAGATGTGGTGATTGGCACGCCCGGTCGTCTCCTGCATCTGGTCGTGGAAATGAATTTGGATCTCAAGTCGGTGGAGTATGTGGTGTTTGATGAGGCGGATCGGCTCTTTGAAATGGGTTTTGCTGATCAGATGGAAGAGCTGCTTCGACGACTGCCGTCCACGCGCCAGACGCTCTTGTTCAGTGCGACGTTACCCAAGAGCCTTGTCGAGTTTGCGCGTGCAGGACTCGAAGCAAATCCCAAGCTGATTCGCCTGGATGCGGACAGCAAAATTAGTCCTGATCTGCGAATGGCCTTCTTTAGCATCAAGCCACTCGATAAGGATGCGGCGCTCCTCCTCCTTCTTCGCGATGTGATTCAGGTACCAACAGGCACTCAGTCCATGGATGCAGTCGCCTCTACGAAGCGGAAACGCGCACATGCCGTGGACCAACTCAAGCCCTATCAGACCATTATTTTTTGTGCGACCAAGCACCATGTCGAATACCTGCTTCTCGTCCTTACGACTATGGGCTATGCTTGCTCGCACATCTACTCATCGCTCGACCAAGCGGCACGCTCGATTCAAATGAATCAGTTCCGATCTGGACAGACGTCACTGCTCATTGTGACAGATTTGGCTGCGCGTGGTATAGACTTGCCGGTACTGGAGCATGTGATCAACTATGATTTCCCGCCGCAGCCCCGCATTTTTGTGCACCGCGTTGGACGTACAGCCCGTGCTGGCCGCCGAGGATGGGCATGGAGTCTGTGCACGCATACCGAGCTGCCCTACCTGTGTGACTTGCAGTTGTTCCTGGCCCGCCCGATCGTGTCTTCTCATGTGGTACGCGCTGACGAGCCACACGATTTGCACGCATCGCTCGTGCTCGGTACGTTTCCGCGTGAGACCCTGGATGAAGAGAGCGAGTCGATTCGACATGCCATGCACGAATCGTCGACGACAGCCACGGCATACGACGGCCTTGTAGGTGTGGTCAAACGTGCGCACAGCATGTACATGCGCTCTCAACCCAAGGCCAGTGCCGAAAGTTACCGCCGCACCAAAGACATGCTCAAGGATGCTGAGCGCAGTGCGGCGGCAGGCGTGTCAAGCCAGGGATGGGCTCTGGCTGGACATGCGCTCGAGGCACAAGGCGTCCACGATGTCTTGCAGCGCCCTGAAAAGTACCAGCTACAGCTCCGCGAAGACGCAGCGCGGCGTGCGCGCACGCACGATGACCCACTTGCAGGCGCGCGTGCTGCGATGCTTGCCAAGGTGAATGCGTTCCGACCGGGTGAGACGGTGTTTGAAATGGGGGCGCATGGCCAACACATGCCACTGGCCCGGCTCATGCAGGACCGACGGCGGACACTACATACCAAGCAGCGCCGCGCACGCATGATTGAGTCAGCCAAGCGCGGTGGCGAGCACGAAGAGGAGGCAGAAGTGCCAGCTACGGCTCCGGCAGATCTCGCTGATGAAGACGACATTGCCTCCGTTTTTGATACGGGCCGCGATTTCCGAGATCCGTCCACCTACCTCCACTATGAACAAAAAGGCGCCGCGGAAGAAAAGGGCTACTCGTTCCTGGACCAGGCCCGCCGCGTCACGGTCGATATGGCTGGCGACGATGTCGGTCCTGCGCCGGCTGCGCAGCGTGTAAACCCGCAGCGCTGGGACACGAAGAAGAAGAAGTTTGTGATGGGCGACGGCACCGGTGCCGACAACCAAAAGCTCATCCGATCCGAGACAGGTCTCAAGCTGCCTGCCAGCTACCGCAGTGGACGCTTTGATGAATGGCAGCGTGAACAGCAGGTGGCACTGCCGCATGTGGGTCAGGATGAAAGTGCTATGCCGGCGACGACGCGGCGCATGGCTGCGTCCGTGCAGCGCGGTGGTCCACACCGTCCAGGCCGCCGCTTCCATACTCAGACCAAGGCGCCCAAGCCTCTTGATAAGCTGCAATATGGCTATAAGCGCAAGCTCAAGGAGCGTCAGCGCAAGCAGGGAGGCGTTGCGGAAGCCAAGAACGAGCTCAAGAGCGCCGAACAAATCTACCGCGACCGCGAGACACGTGCCAAGCGGCTGGCGAAGAACGCGCGTCCTTCGAAAAAGAAACCAAAGCAGTAACTAGATAGCATGTACATACGCAGTAAATGCATCCAGCAGCGCACACGCGGTCTCGTAGCTCAGCACGTGCGCGGGGCAACGCAGGGCCAGAGACAGGGTATCGCCGGTATCAGCGTACGCATCCACAGCGATGCTCGCTGCCGAATACGGTTCGAGGCCCTTCCAAGTCTCGAGGCTGGAAAAAGCACACATGGGCGGAGGTGTCATGAGACGGTTTTCGTCCACGTTCGAGCACGGTGTAAGCAGAGACGGCGTGGATGCCGGCTGTGAGGGGCCGAGGACGTTGAGGAGGGTATTGAAGCGAGCTGAGGCGGGCATAGCAAGGGCCTGGTGAATGTCCCCTAATGACACCTGTTCCAGCGGGACACGCTGGGTGAGGGTCGTTTGGACGTGCTGGGCCATGTCCCTTAGATCAGCACGCCATGGGACGACCATCGGCAGCACGTTCAGGCATGGCAAGGCTGCTGAAGAAAGATCCAGAGGTGGGATCGATCGTGCTGCTTGATACAAACCCAGCACCGGCATGTCTGTGCGTAGCGTATCGTGTAATACAGACGCCCAAGCAGCAATGATACCAGAAGACAAGGAGACGCGCTGTTCTGCGAGCGTCGAGCGAATGCGCTCTAGGCGCGGGACGACGTGGCGACGATGCACAAACGTGTAGGTGGGCAGGGGTGGGGCGTCCAGCGTGCCCATCAACGAGGGCGGCGCATAGCTGTAGCTGGCCCAGTGGCGCTGCACGGCCTGCTTGTCTGTCCGGGCAGCCACGGTGAGCAAATCGTCCATAGCGGCCGTCACATGGATGTCTGCTGCTCGGTACAGTGCTTCCAAGTCACGCACCAACATGCCAAGAGCCACAGCGTCGTACATGCCATGGAACAGCGTCAAGACGACGTGATCCGTTCCATCGAACGCACGTACTACATCCATCGCACACCATGGGGTATGGGGTGACCATGTCCGTTCGCGATGCACAACCTTTTTGACACCTTCGTCGGCATTCGGCACGACATGCGTGTGCATAGGCTGTGTGCCTTTCACGACGACTTGGACGAGGTGCGAATGAAGGCAGCTGAACACGGTGCGCAGCACCTCATGGCTCTCCTGCAGCCGAATCCAAGCCCGCTCGAGGCGGTCGACATCCATTGTATCTGAAGCGCGGTACACCAACGAAAAAACGCCATTCCGGTAGCGGGAGTGCACTAGGGTAGCAATATGCTGAGCCTGACCCGCCGTGACGCGTCGCACAGCTTGCACGTCATCTCGGCCCAGTGCCGCTGCTGCCTCGGCGACCGACGCGGGCGCTGTCACACGCACCTCATCCACTTGCGCCTGGGTGCGATGAACAAACGACGTAGCGACCGTCATCGGCGTGCCACCCGCCAGGTCGCTCACATGCAGCGGCAGACCTTGCATGCGTGCACGCGCCACGATTTGAATGGCCGCCATCGAGTCGAGACCAAGGGCCAAAAGGGGCGTATGAGCCTGGATATCAGTGGCAGGAATGCCCGCCACTGAGGCCATCACGGAGCGCACACGATGCAGTATGTCGGACGGCACGCTCAGATCAGGCGAGCTGCAAGTCGGGAGGTCCACATGCTCCACGGCACGCATGGCATGCGGGTCGGTGACCATATGGCGCACGATCGCGCTCATACGATGCAGAAGCTCATCTAGACGCGCAGCATCAGCCAGGGTCGTGCGCGCCGTCGCTGATAGGACCAGCGTAGAAGGCCTCTGCTGGAACTCCACATTGAGAGCGTACTGCACACCGTCCTCGACAGACAGCTCCATGGACTGAAGATGAGCATGAGGTGAGGTCTCTGTGTGAAGCTGCACGTCCAGTAAAGCATCCAGGAGGGGGGCAGACGATGCATGCGTTCGCTGGTGGGCAGCAGCGATAGACCGCAGGGATGCATGACGGTGTGGACGTGCGGCATCGATAGCACGCTGCAGCTGTTGGAGTTGTACAGCAAAAGGTGCACGCTGCAACAGGACGCGCGTGGGCGTGGTATTGAGCATGGGACCCAGCACGTCGACCGCATCGTGCATATCTGTGCGCAGGCTCAGCACCTGACCAAAGCACACGTCAGGCGTATGCATGCATTCGGCCAGGAGGTATGCAAAAGCCAGCGTCGCGAGTGTGTGCATCGACACACCGATGCGCCGGCACATGTCTTCCGCGTCACGCGTCCGAATGTGGGTATCGATACGTCGGGAGACGGCCGCGTAGGATGTGTGCTCAGCCAGTGGCCGAGGTGTGTATCCACGGAGCGTGTCGAGCCAAAAAGGTACATGAGCCTCGCCTGAGCACAGGTGCGGCACGTACGTCGAAAAAGGAGGCCTTGGGTCGCTGCCTGCACCGTCCAAGGCAGCATCCACATCATCAAAAAGCAATTGCAAGCCATGTGCATCATAGAGTGCATGGTGCAGTACCCACAGACCCACCACGCCGATCTCATCAGAAAACACGTGCAGCGTGTGCGGATGCTCTGGATCGCAGGCAGCACGAGCCGAGGGAAGCAGTTGATCCAGACAGGTTGAGCCATGCACGACGACAGGCAGAGTCTGTTCGTCGTGCACCACTTGCACCCATGGCACCTCACGCGACGAGTGCGCATGGAACGAAGTACGCAGCATCGCGTGCTGTTGCACCACAGCAGCCCATGCCTTGACGAGCGCGTCGACTGAGCCGTCCAGACGGAACACGTGCGTATGAATGTACAAGTCACCACCACTCGCTGTCGACTGAGCCAACATGCCCGCCTGAAGCGGCGTGCACGGCAAGGCGTTGGGAGCGTACGCCGCTGCTGAGGCACGCAGCGCCTCGTACGCGTGCATGTCATCTGACGGCACACCAGCTTCATCCAGAGCCGCAGCGAGCCGCGCAGGCGTTGCATGCGCCAGCAGCTCACTTACGGTAAGTGACATGCCATGCTGTCGCAGCACCTTGACAAGGCGAATCGCCGAGAGCGAATCAATGCCGAGGGCATAAAACGAGGCATCTCGATCGACGTCCGCAGCGGGCATTTGAAGAAATACGGCCAGATGCTGTATTAGAGCTGTCTCAGTCGCTGTGCTGCGCCGCGCACTGTGTGCATTGCAAGCGTCATGCAGACGCTGAGGATCCATAGCATGGTACATGCCCGCGAGACGCTTCACATCCACCTTATTGTTCGGCGTGAGTGGTAGAGCCGACGTAAGTACAAGTGTGTGAGCGGGCACCATGAAGGGCGCCAAGCGTCTCTGGGCACCAAGAACGACGCGCTGAGCATATGCTCGGGCCTCGGCATCTGTGCGCACACCCACGTCGTCTGACAGCGTGCGCGATTGGTCGAGCGCAAGGAACGCCACGAGCTGACGCGAGGCAAGCGCGGGATGCTCAAGATACTGCACGCACGCATCAGCCACACCTGCTTCGAGTTGAAGCTCATGGGCAATTTCATCGAGCTCCACGCGCTGACCATTCACTTTGACTTGGCCACGCTCCATACGGCCCAGGCACTCGACACGGCCATGGGCAAGCAGACGACCGCGGTCGCCCGTGCGGTACACGCGCTGGCCGTTGGGCAGCGTGAAAAATTTGGCGGCCGTCAGATCAGGCGACCCCACATACCCATCGGCCACCTGCGGACCACCGACGACAATCTCACCCACGGCGCCCGTATACGTAGCAGTGAAAGAGTCGCGTCCGCAAATGTAGAGCGCTGTCGCTGGATACACGTCACCGACAACGGAGCGGCGCGTTTGGCCATCAACAAAGCCGAGTGTATTGCCAATCGTGCCTTCCGTGGGACCGTAGGCATTGATGAGGCGGTGGGGCGGCGCGCCCCATGCACGCACCACGCGCTCGTCGATCATGTCGCCACCACTCATGAGCCACTCAAGCGGCGGCACATGTTCAGGGTGCACTAGTGCAGCCAGGGCGGCTGGGAGGTCCGCCATAGTGATTCGCAGAGCACGGAAAGCTGCTTCAAGGTCTGTCAGGAGGACATCCTTAGGTGCCGTGGCGACACTGAATCCAAGGCCAAGTGGCAAGCATACTTCAAAGAGGGACACGTCAAAGCCAGGCGAGGCCAATTGCAGCAGTCTCGATGCACGCGTGTATGGGAGCAAACGCTCCCATGACAGGAGGGCTGCGGCCAGTGCACGGTGCGAGACTTGAACACCTTTGGGTTTGCCTGTCGAGCCGGACGTGAACAAAATGTACGAGGGTACATCCAGTCGCGGGACTGTGGGTAGCAATGCACAGTCTTGGCGGAGCTGCGAAAGCGTATACCGCGTCAAGGGCACGGCAAGCGATGTATCGTCCGTCACCAACGTGCCAGCTCCCACAACTTGAATCATGTACTGCAGGCGCTCCAAAGGCAGCGTGGGATCCAAGGGCACATAGACCTTGTGAGCCTTCCAAGCCGCCAGCAACACAACGTAGAGATCGATGCACCGCGGCAAGTGCACATAAACGGCTGGGTCTTTGGACGCAGCGAGGTGCGTTGCATACCGACTCGAAAGCGTATCTAGCTCGCGGTACGAAAGGACAGTCGCTTCATATGGCTCGATGGATGACGCAAAAGTAAGAGCCGTCGCGTCGGGCGTGTCTTGTACATGGCGCGAAAAGCGGGCTAGCAACGTATCAGAGACGTCTGGCTCCAGCGGCTCGGGATAAATGGCAGCACACAGCGACGCTTCATGCGTGCCGCCCTTCAGTAGGAGTTGCAGGCTGTCTTCAAGCTGACGCGCGAATAAGTCTGCGTGCTCATAGGGCATTCGATCAGGGGCAAAAGTCGCTTCCAACACGAGCGTATCACGAGCCTCGTCGGCCGTCACTTGCAGTGCGTATACAAAGTCGTTGGCCATGTGTGAGTCCAGTGCATTAATACCAGGAGGCAGTATCTTTGGTGCGCTCGGCGCAGGCATGAAAGAAAACAGCACGTCGAAGAGCGACGTGTCCATGCCAAGGGCATGAGCCACCTCAGTCAGATGCACAAACTGATGATGCATGGCGCTCACCAACTGGGCGTGCACGGCATGCACATCGCCATCCCGAGCCTGCCAACGGAACGGCACGGTAGTGATGCATGGGCCATGTGCCCTTGCATGACGTGGATCGGCCATGCGACCACTGAGGACCACACCCAAGGTGGCTTCGTCTTCCCCTGCGTACGCGGCGAGCAACGACGCAAAGGTATGGAGCACAAGAGCTTGGAGCGTGCTTTTTTGCGTGCGTGCATATGCATGCAAGTCACGTAGCGATACGCGCTTCATGGTATGCACATGCGTCTTTGTGGGGGCAGCTGCGACGTAGCGGCCGGTCAAGTTGGGCATGGGCGTGCGAATCATACCACGCAGGATATCTGTGTAGTGCTTGGCATTAGCAGGTGCTGTGCGACTGGCTCGGCGCACGACGTCGTCAAAGGTATCGGGCGCACGCTCGCCACGAACGGCATCGATAAGCAAGTCGAGCGACGCAGCGTCATACAAGGCGTGATGCATACTCAGGCACAGGACACGGTCGTACAAGACAAGACGCACGGGCGGGCACGATTCGACACGCGCAAGTATATCATCAGCCACCTGGTCGCACGCTTCCTGCGTGCAGCATCCATCGACCACGGATTCAATGGTCGGAAGCGACTCGAGGACGTCCATTTTGAGACGCGGATCGGTACGGAACACGGTACGGTAAATGGCGTAGTGCGCCAGCGCATCGCGCCACTGCCTCAGAACCTGCCGGCCATCTGCGTCAGGTGTCAAGTGCAAGCGCACATGATGGACGTAGAGTCGCTGCGCTGGAGATGCCAGAGACTGGGCCAATGTGGCACACTGCAATGGCAAAGGCGCCTGACTTGCCTCCACTTCCACCACCTTGGCATGCTGACATCGTAAGAAGCCGGCCAAAGTCGGCTCGGTCATGAGGGTAGAGATGCTGATGCCAGCCACGCCCTCGTCTTCCAGTGCCTGCGCGAGTTTGACGGCCGCTAGACTATCGAGACCCACGCCAAAGAGGTCCGTATGCATACCGATCGCATCGAGACGCAGTACTCGCTGTACAGCGCGAGCCGCGGCGCATTCCATGGGCGTTCGAGGTGGCGTGTGATCGACAAGTGCATCGCGCGGCATGGCTGCGTATATGTTGCGCAACGCTCGATGATCCATTTTTCCACTCACACGTGCGAGGGGCAGGAACGAAAGTGGCACCATGACGCTGGGGACCATGTATGTGCTCAAGTGACGGCGAAGATGAGACATGAGCAACGTGGTATCATCGTCCGTCGTATGAGGTACTTCGTCAGTGGCGCGAGCATCTTTCGCCACAAACGCCACGAGATGCGGTGTGTCAAGCTGAGGGTGCGTCAGTAGAAGCGTAGCGGCGTGGGGGGCGCCTGCTTGGCGCAGTGCTGCGTCGACCTCACCGAGCTCGACACGAGCGCCTCGCACTTTGACCTGACTTTGGCCCACGCGGCCAAGATACTCCATTCGACCGCATGGCATCATGCGCGCGAGGTCGCCCGTGGCATACGCTCGTTGACCGTTCCACGTGAAAAACGCATCGGACGACCGTCCCACATAGCCCTGCCCCACATGTGTGCCGAGGATACACAGCTCCCCTGGTTCGCCTCGCCACGCAAGATCGCCATTTTGTGCTCGCACAAAGAACGCATTGCCCGCAAAGGCAACGCCGATATCAGAGGCCAGGGAGTCCACACGCACGGGTGTGCACGAAATACCGATGGTGGCTTCCGTGGGACCATATGCATTCAGCACGGGTATCGATGCAGGACCCCACACATCCACCATATCATCTGCGAGCTTTTCGCCGCCCACAATCAAAGCGCGCAAGTGCGGCACATCACTCGGTGCGACGCGGCGCCCTTGCGTGAAAAAGAGAGAAGGCACCACACAAGCATGTGTGACTCGAGAGTCAGCCATAGCGGTGCCTATATCTGCTAGCAACGCCCGGCGAGGCATTGTAACGACAGTCGCTCCCATTTGCCATGCCAGCAGGCACTCGAGGAGGTGAACATCGAAAGCTTCTGCGGAGCGCGCCAGGAAACGCGCATGTTCCAGCGAGTTGCTGCCGAATGCGTCGCGGAAATTATCCAGGGCGTGCGACAGATTGGCATGTGATACGATGCATCCCTTGGGCTCGCCCGTTGAGCCGGACGTATACAGCAGATAGGCAGCATCGTCTGCTGACACGCTGGGCAAAGTGCTCACATCATCTCTTAGGGCCTCTTCCGGTGTCCTGCACGCACACGGCCATGGTAGGTTGGTTTCCCGTGTGAGGACCAGAGTCGCAGCACTATCACGCAAGAGATGCTCGCGACGGGCGTGTGGCAAGGACTCATCCAGGGGCAAATACACGAGGCCAGCGCGCAAAATGCCCACCAGGCAGATGTACGTCTCAACACCGCGTGGCAGTGCGACGCCAACCACGGAGCGTCGCGGCACGGCGAGGACAAGATAGGCGGCTAGACGTGCGCTGGCCTGATCAAGATCCGCATACGTAGCTCGCGTTGTGTGCGAGGCGGGCACTTGATCTCGATACTCAATGGCACAGGCACTAGGCTGGATTTGAGCATGATGCGCTGGCCACTGGCCGACGTTGAGGTACGTTGGATGCGTCGGTGGTCGCAAGTCGGGACAAGCGAGCAGTGATGCCGGCACATCCGGTGGATTGCGTGCGACAAGCATCGACGCATCGTGAGTGTAGGCACCAAGGAGCGTATCCATCATATGCAGGAGCATCTCAGCATAGGAGGACGACATAGCCGAATCGAGGTAGTTGAGGACGAGTCGAACAAGTCCCTTTCGTGTGACACGCATTTCGAGAGCCAGGGCGTGCTCGACACTGACGCCAAGGTCTGTCGGTGTGTGCCAGGCCAGTGCATGCTCGGGAGGTCGTTCATCGTGATCTTCGTCCATCTCCAGGACAAAAAGGCTCAAAAATAAAGGCTGATCACGGGGACAGTGCACCTGCTGACGAATGTACGACAGCGGCACAGACGCATGCTCTTGCAATGCGAGGTTCGAGGCGTGCAGCTGTTGAACATAGTCGCTCACGGCACTTTGGCTTGCAACATTCACACACACAGGCAAGGTCGCCAGCAGTGGACCACCTGTCGTGGCATACGACGCGCGCCGTCCGCGAAGCGACACGACATCGCCCAGCAAAACGTTGGACGTGCCGAGAATGATCCCAAGCACTCGAGCCCAAGCTATGTGGGCCAAGGGACGCACAGACGTGCCGATACAGGCCGCGGTCTCTTCAAGCGCACTCCATGATACCGACGATACAGTGCGTTCGTAATGCTCGAGGCGCTTTTCTGGCTCAGTGCGAGTTTCATGAAGAGCAGTCCACGCGATATGATCCATGGGCCGCAGCGCGTGTGCCCAAGCATCGAGCGTAGCCTGTTCGGCCTGTGGGGCTGGGACCAGGTCCTCAAGTGCCTCACTCCAGGCGTGCACCTCGTTCAGGGGCGCCGAAGCGATATGAGCATCCATTCGAGCGAAAATCATATCGAGCGTCGTCGCATCATATAGTGCATGGTGCATGACGAGTACAAAGCGGCGCGTTGTAGCATCCCATGCCGCTAGCCACGGCGGACGACCATCTGCCACGTTTGGTACATGCGAGGCCAACGCACTCACTACATCTTGACCTTGGAATCGGAGAAGCGTTACTGACACGGACTTTTGCAAGACACACATGAACAAGGGCGCAAATATCGAGTCAGAAGGCGGCGACGTGCGCACAAAACCCATTCGCAAGCAGTCCATGTCCATGACCACTTGTTCTAGGGCCGCGACAAGCTGCTTGTAGACGATAGGCTCACGAGCCACAACGACGCGGTAAAGCCAGTAACGCGATGCATCCATCTGCGTTTCTAGGAGCATACCTTGCTGCAAGGGCGTCGTTGGTAGTACCTCTCCGAGTTGTGCCACTGGCGGTGAGTACGCTTGCTGCCATGCCAAAAGCCATGCATCACGAGACTCTTTGGGATCCGTGTGTTGCCGCTTTGTGTACGCCTTCACAAGCTTGAAGATCGTATCGTGTCGCGCGAAATCAGCAGCACTTACGCCGAAACCAGCCTCGACTAGTTTGGTCGAGAGTGCCATGGAACGCACCGAGTTAATGCCAAGCAAGGGAAAGGAGGCATGGGGCGTGATGGAAGCGGATGAAACGCATGCCATGAGTGGAAGCCATTCACATACTTTCTGCGCCAATGGATGCGCCATGGCCTCTTCGACGCCCTCAGCCTCACGCACATCGGCAAGTCGAGCCTCCCAAGAGTCAAGATCGAGCGCGTCGTAGGCAGCTCGGACGGCGCGACGATCGATTTTTGCACTCGAAGTACGAGGAAAAGCAGACAAGACCACAAAATGAAATGGGACCATATACGATGGCAAAAGTGCCTGTGTACCGGACCGCAATGTGCGTGCTAAAGCCACAGCATCAGGGTCAGTACGAAGCAGTGGTGCATGAATGTCCCCCTTTTGCCATGGATACACGGCAAAGGCCACAATGCGCGGCGGTTCGGCAGGATCAGGTCCTGGAAGGGCGACGGTATCGGCGTCCCACACCAGTTCGGACGCGGCCTTCACAGCAGCATTGATTTCCAGCAGTTCAATGCGCACACCATTGATCTTGACTTGGTCATCGTTTCGACCGAGGTACTCAAACTGACCATCCCATAGCTGACGAGCCAAGTCTCCCGTATGGTACAATCGTCCCAGTGTCGGATGTTGCACAAATTTCTCCCGCGTCTTTGCCTCGTCGCCAATGTATCCACGCGCGAGCTGAGGACCACCAAGAAGAAGTTCGCCGATACATCCTCGCGGTACCACGTCATCGTGCTCGTCCATCAAAACACACAAGGCATCGTCGAACGGCAGACCGATATTATGTGCCTTGACTTGGTCTCCGTGTGGCGAAATTTCGCGCATTGTAAGGGAGAGAGTCGCTTCAGCTGGCCCGTAAATGTTGACGACGCGACACCCCTCCTGCGTCCATTCATCTGCCACAACTTGTGACAGCTTCTCGCCTCCATTGATCATGACCTGCATCGTGGGGATCGCACGGCGTGGTACCATAGCCGAGACAGCTGGCGTCAGCAGCGTGTGGGTAACTTGCAGCGCATTGGCTACGTCGACGAGGCGCGTGAGCAAAAGATCGAGCGGTGCAAAGCACACAGTGCCCCCGTGACCCCATGTGTAAAAGATATCAAAGATCGACAAGTCAAATACGCAGGCGGCAAATTGAAGGTATCGAATGGCACCGGGCCGAACTGGCATGTCCATATCCGTCGGTACAGCCTTTTGCAGAGCCCGCATACCTTGCACAGCCGCAATGTGCTCAACCCCGACAGCCTTTGGCAGACCGGTTGTCCCACTCGTCCATATCTTGTACGCGAGGTGAGATGCTGAAGAGCGTTCTGCTGTGCGCTGCGGCAGCGAAGGCAATAAGGGAAACGGCCGGTCCAGTCGGGCCACTTGGATGTGTTCCGGACACAAGTTTTCCAACATTTGCGCTTCGGTACCTGCCGTGAGTGCCACGCGCGCACCCGATTTGATGAGAAGAGCAGATTGCCGCGACGACGGCCAACCAGGATCGATCGGACACCATGTCGCTCCCGACTTGACTACACCCAGAATAGCAGCGTACATATCCATGCATTTGGCCATGCATAGGACCACCACTTGATCATCATCGCTTTGGGCAGCCGCATAACCCACACCGTAGCTCCATAAAAGCTGCGCAATTTCATTGGAGCGTGTGTCCAGCTCTTGATACGACCACGACACGAACGTGGGGGGCGACACGGACGTACAGCACGTCAGAGCAGGCACGTGAGGAATGTCTTGCGCACGCCGTAGAAATTGATCTTCGAGACGCTCCCAAGCCATGCCCTTGGGCATGTCGATCGACATAGGCTGCGGATGGGGATTGGCCAGGCTTGTGAGATGAGGCGGCATGGCCATAGGGTCACGGTGCTCGAGGATGGCACGCAGAGCCTCGCGCATCTGCTCGAGCTGCGTACGTGCCGAGTCATAGACATGGATACTGGGTGAGGCGAGAAGAGACAAAGTGATGATACCATCGACATTCACATAGGCGATGCAGGCCAATGTCACCTCAGGATGGGCGCGCAGTACAGCCTCGACATGCGCGAAAGCATCCGGTTCAGGATCATGAAGTGCATCAAAGAATAAGGTGGGTCCTGTGATGTTCGCCGAGGCACCTGACCATGCACACTTTATATGCTCAACAAGGGATGAAGGATTGTGCATATCGCACATAGTCGGGCCAACGGGGATGGACACTGTATCTTGGCCCCGCACGCCATCAAATACCACACATTCACATTCATGTCTGAGATACATATACAGGACAGTGCCCCAGGCCGCCGCGATTACGGCAGATGCGGAAGTATGAAAGCAGCTTTGAGCTTCCGTCTGCACATCCCGGAGAGTAAGTGACGCAGACAGAGATGCACGACCCAACGAAGCTACGCTGTGCGGGTCTGCTGCGAATGCTGCTCGTGATGGTGCGCGCAGACGCAAGCCAGTGACGTCTGGAAAAGGTGCGCGCTCCATGAAGCAGTATGAAGAAGGCCCGGGTCAAAGGGACGACTCAGGCACAGCGGCTCGATGCAGGGGCACGTTCAAGCCAAGAAAAATGGTGCCGGCCGCGGAAGATGGATGCGATGGATGTCACATGAACGAATCAAATGATCGAATGATTTATCGATGGTATCAGATTACATCTAATCCAATCAGGCAGGAAAGACTCGCTTACTGTGCGCGAAATTGCAAACCTCCAGAAAATTTCATGGAAGCTGGCGTCTGAGAATTTGACGACCATCGCGTTCCTTGGCCTGCATCTATCAGCACGCGTGCGTCGGACTTACTATGCCCGACGGGCATGCGGATACTCCTTCAGTCTTGCCACGCGTATCATGGCGTGAGAGGCTGGGTCGAATGGTGCCGACCATGAAGTACGTCCGCCTGTTTCATGGCATGGAGCCGAAAGAGTGGATGTGTCTTCTAGTCGGCATAATAGCCGCCATCGCAGCAGGTGTACCACTTCCGCTTATTGGCTTGCTTTTTGGTAAGATGGTGAATGGGTTCAATGAGCAGGCATGTGCAAATCGGAGCGGCATGCCAACTGATCCTGCTCAACGAGACGACTTTCTTGACCAGGTTAGCACGCACGTCGTCCAAATTATCATCGTGGCTGCTGTCAATTTTGCTCTTATCTGGATTTATACGTGCAGCTGGTCGCTTTTGGGAGAAAGAATCGCCCGCCGTCTGCGTGAGCGCTACGTTCGTGCAGTGCTATCGCAGAACATGGCGTTTTTCGACACACTCTCGCCGGGCGACATTAGCACACACCTAAGTGAAAACCTGATTGTGGTACAAAATGGCACCAGTGAAAAAGTCGGTATCTTCTTATCGTCTATCTCGTATTTCGTCACGAGTTATGTCATTGCGTTTATCTTATTGCCGGCGCTGGCCGGGGAGCTGGTGTCATTAGTGCCCGCGTTCTTGATCGTGTCACTGGCAGGTGCCCATTTTGTATCGCGATTCTCGGCGCAGATGTCGAATCATCTAGGTGACGCCTCTAATATTGCGGCCGAGTCACTTAGTAACGTGCGTGCCGTTCATGCATTCGAGGCTCAGAAGCCGCTCAGCAAATTGTACGACTCTCACCTGCATCTCGTTCGGCGCAGTGGATTGTACCGTGCTTTGTCGGCTGCCACCATGCTGGGCTTTCTCTTCTTCGTGGCATACTCTGCCAACGCCCTAGCATTCCATTCAGGCAGTCGAATGGTAACGGATCGTATGCGTTCAGATGCAGACAATGCATCGAATACAGTGGGCTCCGTATACACCGTCATTTTTCTCCTGCTTGATGCATCATTTGTCGTGGGGCAGATTGCGCCGTATTTACAGACATTTTCTGCCGCGGGCGGGGCAGGCAGCCAGCTTCTTGATACCATTCTGCGTGAATCGCCGATTAATGCGCTGTGTGAGAGCGGCATTGTCCCACAAAAAGATACCCAGCCTCTTGGCTTTCGTTTGCGTCATGTAAGCTTGGCGTATCCGGCACGTCCGAATGCCCAAGTGCTGGAGAATTTAGACCTGGATCTGGAGCCTGGTAAGCGCATTGGCATATGTGGCTTCAGTGGGAGTGGCAAGAGTACCATTGTGGCTCTGCTGCACCGTTTCTATGACCCCAACGACGGCGAAATCACGCTGTATGATGGCACGCCGCTGGATCAGCTGCAGGTCCGCTGGCTTCGCTCACAGCTGGGCCTTGTGGGACAGGAGCCTGTGCTTTTTGACTGTACGGTGCTAGAGAGCATCGCTCATGGCCTCGTTGGAAGCCCGAATCATGATGATGTACAGGAAGTGATTCGCTGGCTGGCACGCTTTGCCTTTGATCATGCCACGATACCCCCCGATTGGCAAGATCACTGTCCCCCTGAGCTCCGATCGTCGCTTTCGCGCCTCATGTCACTGTGCGAAGAGGCGGCACGTCTCGCACATGCACACCACTTTATTACAAGGTTGCCGGACGGCTATGTCTCGCGCGTTGGCGACGCCGGACGGTGCTTGTCGGGTGGTCAGAAGCAGCGGATTGCCTTGGCGCGGGCGATTGTAAAGAAGCCGCGCGTCTTGATTCTCGATGAGGCAACGGCCGCTCTTGATTCCCACAGTGAGATGGCCGTACAATCCGCCTTTGATCGCGTGTCAGAGAATCGCACGACGATTGCTATTGCACATCGTTTGTCGACCATCAAACATTATGACAAGATTGTGGTCATGTCACATGGGCACGTTGTGGAACAGGGCACACACTCAGAGCTGCTACGCAAGGATGGCTACTATGCGAGTCTTGTTCGTGCCCAAAGTGATGCATATGAGGAGCCAGAGAACTCAGATCCAACGCATGACACCGACGATACCCGTGCGTCCGTGACATTCTCAGGCGAGAAAGAAGACATGGATCCCCGTCCGCCTCCGAGTATGGGCCTGCCTCTGCCGACACAGCCTGTGGTGCCTACCGTGTCACTGGGCGATGTGGAAGGTGTCAAGACCGAGGAGCCTGTGCCGAAAAAGGTGCATCTTTCGTACACACGCTCGTTGGGGCGTCTGATGCGCTGGGCTCTGTGCAAGTGGCCCTTTGCCTTGACAGGGTTCTTCGCCTCTGCCATTATTGGGGGTGCTTTCTCTGGAGAGGCAGTGCTGTTTGGCCATGTGATCGAGGCGCTGAACCCATGCAAAGCGCCCGGCGACGTAGAGCATCAGTCGGATCGATTTGCGCTGTACTTTTTTGTGCTAGCCATTATCGAACTGTTTGCCTACTTTGTGAGTGGCTCTGCCTTTGGATTCGTGTCGGAATGGCTGCTTTTGCGCATTCGAAAGCAAGTGTTTCGCGTGCTTGTGACGCAGCCCCTCGCCTGGTTCGAGCGTGAAGAGACATCGCCCTCGACGATGATCGCGAATCTTGGCGCCGATACGTGCAACTTGGGCGGACTGACGGGCACCGTCATTGGCACCATCTTTAGTATTTTGGTCAACTTTGTGGCTGGTATCACGCTAGCTCACATTGTGGCCTGGCGGATCGCCGTCGTGATTCTGTCCATGGTGCCGATTCTGATCATGGCGGGATACCTTCGCCTGAAAGTCATTGCGGACTTTCAGAAGCGGCATGAAACGGCCTATGCGCGGTCCACGGCGATGGTTATTGAAGCCGCATCGTGCATGCGTACGGTGGCGTCGCTCGGGCGCGAGCGCGACGTGATTCAGTTGTTTTCGCACAGCCTGGAAAAGCCGTACCGCGAGAGTATGCGCCATATTGTTATGGGGAATGCATGCCTGGCCGTGTCGCTGAGCATTTCGTACTTTATTTATGGCTTTGCCTACTGGTGGGGCTCGAAGAACGTGGCAGATGACCGGTTTTCCCAAGTGGCGTTTTTCACCGTACTGCCAGCGCTGCTGTTTTCGGCTCAGTCGTCGGGCCAGCTCCTGGCTTTTGCGCCGGACTTTACCAAGGCGCAGGTGTCTGCGTCGAACATCTTTACGCTACTGGACCAGGCGCACTACCCGATGGAGGCGCCGCGATTTCGTCGGCGCCCGTTGGATCTCGAGTCGGAAAAGGCTTTGGCCCCTCTAGGTGAGCATGGCCCATTGGCTGTGTCCTTCGAGCATGTGTGGTTTCGGTATCCAGGCCGCTCGGAGCCAGCGCTGCGAGACTTAGTGCTTCAAATTCCTGCCGGGTCGTTTGTGGCGCTGATTGGCTCGAGTGGGTCGGGCAAGTCGACGGCCATGAGCCTGATCGAGGCCTTTTACGAGCCCACGGCTGGCCAGGTGCGCGTGGGAGGATGCAGCACGACGTCTGTTTCGTCGCGTGCGCTGCATGAGCATATGGCGCTGGTGCCGCAGGAGGCTATGCTCTTTCATGGCAGTATTGAATTCAATGTGGCGCTGGGGCTCGCGGATCCGTTCTCTGCGGCATGTGTCCGTGAAGAGACGCGTGCTCACCACCTCAGACAGAGGCAGCACACAGCCCCTGATGAACGTGTTGTCCAGGCATGTGAGGCCGCGCATATCCACCAGGCCATCGCCGCTTTGCCAGACGGGTACGACACCAACATCGGCGCGGGAGGCAGCCAGCTGAGCGGAGGTCAAAAGCAGCGCGTGTCGATTGCTCGTGCGCTCGTTCGAGAGCCGCGTTTGCTCTTGCTGGATGAGTCGACGTCTGCGATGGATGCGAGTAGTGAGCAAGCGTTCCAGGACACACTGAGCAAGCTGCACGCCTCGCGTAGCTGCACGATTGTGGCCATCGCGCACCGTATGCGGACGATCCGCTCGGCGGACTGCATCTTTTTGTTCGAGCACGGGCATGTCATTGCGCGCGGCACGCACGATGAGCTCGTTCAGACATCGCCGCAATACCAAGCCATGATCTCGCACCAGTCGTTGGGGGCATGAGCGTATGCACACTACTGTGACGGTGGCGTGGCTAGCAAGTACTGCTTGTAAATAGGATTGTGTGTTTCCTCTTCAAACACGTAGCCGAGATCATGCAGGAACTGATCGAACTTGTCGTTCGTCTCAGGCGGCACCTGGACGCCAGCGAGCACGCGAGCGATGTCGCCGCCCTCGCGCCGGTAGTGGAAGAGCGAGATGTTCCATCCGGCATCAATCCCGGTCAAGAACCGCTGCAGCGCACCGGGGCGCTCGGGGAAGCGGAAGCGGAAGAGGCGTTCATCGGGCACGACAGCACGTCCGCCGATGAGGTAGCGCGAGTGCGACTTGGCCAGCTCATTGTGGCTCATATCTTCGGCCGGCATACCTGCCTCATTGAGAGCCTGGAGAATGCCACGGATCTCGAGCTCACGCAGGTTGGCCTGGGGCTCGAGCGCCTGTGTGCTCGATACGATCGGGTTCGCTTCACGCGCAGGCACCGTGCCGTTGAGGAGAAAGGATGCGAGAATATGCGCCTGGGGCGCGCCGCTGTAGCGGTAGGAAAACTCGGTCACATCGCGTGGATGGAGAAACTGGTGCAGGCGGAAGAAGCTGCCAGGCCGGTCTGGAATCGTCACCGACACAATCACCTCGCGCTGCTCACCGAGCTCGGCACGCTCAGAAACAAAGCGCAGCCGGTTAAAGTTCATGTTCGCACCGCTGATCACGGCCACGAAACGGCGGCCTACAGCGTCGCCGCGTTGCGACGCAATGTACCGCTTCATGCCCGCCACGGCTAAAGCACCGGCCGGCTCCGTAATCGCACGCGAGTCTTCAAACACATCCTTGATGGCTGCACAGATCTCGTCGTTCGATACTCGCACGACACCGTCGACCAACGAGCTGCACAGACGCAGCGTCTCATCGCCCATGACTCGTACAGCTGTGCCATCGCTAAATAGACCGACGTCAGAGAGCTCAACCCGCTCGCGCCGCTCCAGACTCTGTGCGAGTGCGTCAGCATCGTACGTCTCGACACCTATCACCTTGACGTGCGGCGGTGCCACACGCTTGATGTACGCGGCCACACCGCTCAGCAAGCCGCCGCCGCCCACGGCGCAAAACACCGCATCAACGTGCTCCATATCCGTCTGACGGCAGATCTCCACAGCCACGGTGCCCTGCCCCGTAATGACCTGTGGATGGTCAAAGGGAGGAATGACCGTCAGGCCATGCGCCTCCGCCAGCCGCGCACACTCCGCCTTGGCCTCGTCAAAGTTCGCGCCATGGAATAGGACCTTGGCGCCCAGGCGCTGGACATTCTCCCACTTGATACTAGGCGTTCCCATAGGCATGACAATCGTGCATGGGATCGAGAGATGCGCGCCCGACATGGCCACTCCCTGTGCATGGTTGCCGGCGCTGCAGGCAATGACACCCTTCCACTTGCGCTGGTCATCGAGCTGTCGCATCATATTGTAGGCGCCACGCAACTTGAAGCTGTACACAGGCTGCAGATCCTCGCGCTTTAGCAAAATCTCGCAGCCCAAGCGCCTGGACAACTTGGAGGCCGGCTGCAGTGGCGTCTGCCGGGCCAAGTCATACAGGTGCGCACCGAGGATCATACGCAAGTAATCTGGCGTGCCATCGGAGAGACGCTGGTACGAAGGCAGCTCCTCGTACATGCGTCGCGTATCCTCGTTCACCACATGCTCTCGCGCTTCATGAAGATACACAGCCGGCGCCACGGGCGCGTCGTTCATGTCGAAAGAAGCACCCAGGTTCTGACTCGCCCAGGTCTCTCCACACGTGGCGAGCAAAAAAAGGGCTGCATTTTCCTCGCCTCCACGGTGAGGCGTCGCCTGTCTCGAATCACGATGGGCAGACGGGGCCGGAACGAGGCTACACGCCGCCCAGGCAAAAGCCGACGCCCTGGAGCGACGCCTGTCGATGTGCATCGCGTCCGTGATGTGCCATTTCAACGCAGTGGACGTATCGCCTGTGCGAAGCAGTCGAACGCCGACTTGCTGCAACTGGACAGGACGGCGCAGACAGAGGAGGACACGGCGAGCCTGGGTGCGGAGCTCGAAGCGAGTCGTGCTGCGCGTGAGCGTCTATCGAGTCTCACTGACAAGGACAACAGCTTGAAAGCCTACATGAAAGAGCTGCGCAAGGTGCTGGAGCATGCGGATGTGCTTCTCGAGGTGCTGGATGTGCGTGACCCACTCGGCTGCCGTGCGTACGCTATCGAAGAGGAGGCCATGCGGCTCGGCAAGCGCATCGTTCTGATTCTCAACAAAATCGACCTAGTGCCGCGCTCCAATGCTCTTGCGTGGCTGCAGTACCTTCGCCATGAATTTCCGACATTGCCTTTCAAGGCATCCACACAGCAGCAGCGGCACAACCTCTCCCAGGGTACGTCGATGGCGTGGAAGAGCCGTGCCGGCTCAGATGCCGAATGGGCTGGTGGGGCCGAATCGGTCGGCACACGGGAGATTTTGCAGCTCATCAAGAACTACTCACGGAATCTGAACCTCAAGTCAAGCATCACTGTCGGCACGATTGGCGCACCCAATGTCGGCAAAAGCAGCCTGATCAACTCACTCAAACGCTCTCGTGTCTGCAGCGTTGCCTCTACACCGGGTCATACCAAAGTGATGCAGGGCATCATGCTGGATCGACACGTCCGGCTGCTGGACAGTCCCGGCATTGTGTTTTCTGATGCGAATGCGCCGCCCGGTGCCACGGCCGATGAAATCGCCGCTGCCGCCGAGGCAGCTATGCTCCGCAATGTGCTCAAAGTCGAGCTTGTCGACGATCCTATGGAGCCAGTCCAGGCGATTCTGCACCGCATCGAGCCCCACTACCTGGCCGATGTGTACGATATACCGCCGATCACGTCGCGCGACGCACAAGACTTTTTGCTCCGTGTGGCCTATCAGAAAGGCCGCCTAGCCCGTGGCGGTGTGCCTGATTTGGATGCCACGGCACGCTCTGTGCTGCACGACTGGAATACGGGTAAGATCAAGTACCATACAGAGCCGCCAGCCCGGCACCCTGACCTGACGCGTCGCCCTCAGGCACCTGCCGTGCCTTTGCCAGCCTCAGAAGGCGAGTCGGCCGTGCGTACATCATTTAGTGAGGCCTTTGACTTGGAAGGCCTGCTGGGTGAGGCAGACGCGAAAGTATTCGGTGGCGATGGACGCTATTCGCCACCGCCTGCCCAGCCCGAGGAAGAGCCCACGATACCTGACACGACCGACTCCACCTTGGGAAAACGCGCACACGATGGGCTGGACAGTGCCTCCGAGGATGAAGACGACGAGACCTTTTCCTACCACAGGCCGACGCCGTGGTCGCTTTTGCCCCACGATGACGAGGAAGTCGAAGAGCCTGCTCCTCGAGCTGCGCCCAAGAAACCTGAGCAGCCCCAGTTTGCGCCTGAAGAGTCGGTGAACATGGCTCCATTGCGGGGCAAAGAGCGCCGCAAGGCACGCAAGCAGAAGAAGCGACGCCAAGGACTAGCTCAGCAGATGGATGCCATGATGGATCTCGATGAGGCTGCACACGACCCCGAGGGGAACGAATCTGCCGAGGAGCTATAGCGCTACGTAGAGGAGCCACGTGGCTTTTTGGGAGCAGGTTCGGAGTGATCCGAGGCCTTTCGCTTGGCGGGATCTGCGCCCGTGAGCTTGGCATAGATGGCACGCAACTTCTCCGGCTCCACCTTCTTGGGCCAGAAAAACGACACAAAGGCCCATAGGTGCTCGTACCATTTTTGCTGGCGCGCTTTGGGCAGGCGCGCAAATTTGCTGGCAATGATATGATCGATGTGGGTTCCGATCGCTGAGAGGCATTCTTTCAGTGTCGCGATTTTTTTATCGCGTTCCAGATGCTCCGTATCGTCCTTGAGAGTCTTGAGCTGCTTCTTGCACGGGCGCATCAGCTCCTTGCATTCCAGTTCATCCATGCTTGCGTATCCATCGTCGTCCTCATTTTCATCCGAAGAGTCCTGCGCAGCGCCTCGCTTGCTACTCTTGCTCTCAGATCGTGACGTCTGCTTCTTTCGAGGCTTGTCGTCATCCTTTCTTTGCGTACATTCTCGCAGCGTCTTGAGCAGGTAGTCGCCGCGGCGCACGAGATGAATGGCATTGGGAATCGGTCGCGATCGTCCAGCACCGGGCGCCTTGCCCTTAGGACCCGCGTCGTCTTCCTCCTTGGTATCAGTGTGCCGCTTACCTTCCTCTAAAAAGAAGCGGCCATGCAGGCCCAGCTCAGCATCAGCTTCAATTTGCTCCCAGGACCCAAAGCCATGCCGCCAGATGCCAACGAGGAGCATGGCATCTTGTGTGGGGCCCCATTCACAGTGCCAGTTCAGTGTGCTTTTGAGCGACTCGGTGGGTATCCGCCATTGCTTTACATCGTCGACCTGCTCGAGGATCTCGGCCAGCAGATGGAGCTCGTGATGTCGAATCAGCAGCGTCTCGGCGTTGATGTGTGAGATGCCGCGGTAGTTGATCAGCACTGCGCGCTGCCGAAGAGCCGAGGTGATTTCTTCGCCACGCTCCTGCTTGCCTTTGAGAAAAGCATGGTGCTCAGCCAGCTTTTCCTCTGCTAAGCCAACGAGTTCACTCGATGCTTGCATGAGCACGGAACGGTTCTTATCCTGCAGTTTGCCCTCAGACACAATTTCATTATACCGGTAACGTAGGTCGCCCCAGCGCTGAATACCGCGCAGCAATACACGCACGTCACGTTCCTTGAGCTCCAGCGAGCGTTGGCCGGATGTTTTGCGCGCCGCGCTTCCTTTGGACTTGGGCGTCTCGCTCTCTTCCTCGGCGGCTGCATGGACGGTGGCGGCATTAGAAGCCACGGCCGCCCTGCGCCGCGATGAAGAGGCTGCCATCGCACTCTCGACAGCCTGTTTCCGCTCTTCTTCCTCGGCCTTCGCACGGTCCTCAGCGGGAATGATGTCGTCCCATGACACGTCGTCCGTCTTAAAGTCTTGCACCTGGGCAAACTGCTGCAAGAATGCCTGACTGCCTGACACAGCGGTATTGCTGTCTGCTTCGGTATCTCGTGCCTCGGCATGCTGCAGAATGTCGTCGAGATCCATCTCGTCCAGTTTCTTTTGCTGGCCGTCTTCGTCACTCTTGAACATGCTCTGCGCACCAAATTTAAGAATGGCACCGAGCTCCTCTCGACTAAAGTTCTGCGACGACTTGGACAGGGACTTGGGTGCAAAGTTCGTGCCCGATGTGTCCATCTGGTGGATGATGGCATATTCCAGCACCATTTTTTGCTTCGCACGCTCCAAGACGTCTTCTTCGACGGTGCCCTTCGTGAGAAAGCGGAACACGCTAATGTGAAACTTGGAGTTCAGGCGGTGGGCGCGAGACATGGCTTGTAAGTCGTTCTGCGGATTCCAGTCGCTGTCAAAGATGATGACCGTGTCGGCAGTTTCGAGATTAATGCCAAGGCCACCTGCTCGCGTGGAAAGAATGAAGCAAAAGTCAGGAGAGTTGGGCGCGTTAAAGTGGTCGATGGCGCGTTTGCGCGTGTCGGACGACACGGTGCCATCCAGACGCTGGTGCACATAGCCGCGAAGCGATAGGTAGTCGGAAATGATGTCAAGCATGTGCACCATCTGACTGAAGATGAGCACACGATGTCCGTCTGCCTTGAGACGCGCCAGCAGTTTGTCCAGCAGCACCATCTTACCACTGTGCATGATCAGACCACGGAGCGTCTCCTCACGCGATGCGCTGGGCGTTTCGACACCGTCGAAGAGATAGGGATGGTTCGATGCCTTTTTCAACTCAATAGCAATGTTGAGCAGCGAGAACTGTGTCGAATGGGTACCACTTAGCAGAGAATAGTTGCGAGTTAGGATGGCCTTGTACATGCGCTGCTGCATCGCGGACATTTCCACACGAAGAATCTGCTCGGTTTTGGTGGGAAGCTCTTTGGCCACATCGCGCTTAAGCCGTCGAAGCATGACATTTTCCAAGCGCTCGTGCAGTTCCTGAATTTTGGCCTGATCCACATTGGAGATGTCAAAGTCGACCTCCAAGTCAAACTGATCCGGCCGCAAAAAGTGGAGCAGGGCGGAGAGTTCGCGCACGTTGTTTTGGAGTGGTGTGCCGGTGATGAGAAGCTTGCCAGCACAGTGGAACGAGCTGAGTGCCTCGTACAGTAGTGACTCGGCATTCTTGAGCCTATGCGCCTCGTCGACAGCCAGGAACTGCCATTTGATGTGCGAAAGTTCAGCGCGATCCTTGAGGATAAACTCGTACGTCGTTACAAGCACATTCAGACGCATTTTGCGCGGCGGCCCAAACTCGTACTCGCGAATCATTTCGCGGCTCTGGGAGTTGCCAATGTAGGCCACCACGTTCATGTCTGGAGCCCAATGTTCGAATTGGACGAGCCAAGATGGGAGCGTAGAGAGCGGTACGACGATCAGGAAAGGACCATACTGGTAGCATGAATGGAATAGGTACGAGAAAAAGGCGACGGTTTGCACCGTTTTGCCGAGACCCATCTCATCGGCCAGAATGCCATTTTCGCCGTGACTCCAGAGGTATGCGAGCCAGTTGAGACCGGTCATTTGGAAGTCTTTCAGTGTGCCGCGCTCCCCGATGTATTTGGGCTGTTCGGTCATGCGGACGTAGGGCGGTCGCCCTCGGCTGAATGTCTCGCTGCGAGACGGCACTGTGACGGACGTGGCGCGCGCAAGGTACGCATTGATTTGTTCTTGCGCGATGGGCGCGATATCAGCTTCGGATTCCCACGAGCACTGATCGTATCCGAGCTCTTTCCATTTGCACAAGTACTCAGCGTGGGCGTATGGCACATCTTTGGTAGGCGGGCTGTCGCGCTGAGCGATGACGCGCTCGACAGTGCGGAAGAGCTCGAGCAGTTCGCGCTGACGTTCGCGCTGAATCTGGAGGGCCTCGACGTCTTCGCGCGTCGCGTCGGGGTTCGTCGAGATGTCGTGCAGCGGCTGCCACACGGACTTGATGTAGTTCGACACGCGCTTTGCGCCTGGGAACCGCTGCAAGAAATCGTAGAGTTCGTGTGTGTCGTGCAAGTGTGAATATCCGCGCCATTTGATCACAAAGCGCATGTTTTGAGTGGGGATATCTTCTGGATCATGGAGATGTGCCTCGTCACGCTCGTGTCCGAACACGCCCTCGATCTGATCGAGCTCTTCGGCAGGCTCGGTGGCAGGAACCACATCGTACGCTTCGTCCTCAAATATGTCGTCGTCTGAGATGCCGTGGTAGTCGTCGGCATAGTTGGTCACTCTACTCGACTGCCGAGACGACATGCGAACCGGTGGACCCCATACGGACTCGCTCTGTGGGCGCCTCTTCCGAGTTCGCCGCCCGCCAAAGTCGTCATCGTCATCGTCCGACGCCTCCTGCAGGACGTCTTTTGCTTCGTCTTCGATGTCCTCGTCCTCGTCCTCAGCTGCGTCGTCGTCATCCTCGGCCACGTACGACTTGCGCGTCGGCGCACGACCTGAGCGACGCAGGCCATAGAGATCCGGATTCGCCTCCGCATCCATAATTTCTGGTCGGAACGCACGCCCGACGGGCCGTGGGGCTGCCTGTCGCTCCGACATTCGCGGTCGGCTACGGGCGAGTTGCCAGTGACGTGGGTGAAGGAGAATTCCACGTGCTGCTGCTCACGATCGGCCGCGGCCTCGCTGACGAACGGGTCTTGGCCCTCTCCACACGGCGCCTCGGCGCGGGTCTCGCGCCATGGCACGCCGTGCGGCTGGACATGGTGTCGGTCGCTTTGCGCTAGGATACAGGCTCCCTTGGCGCCGTGGGTGCCGTGCGGCGTCGAGGCGCGAGGGGCACGCCGTGGTATAGATGCACCTAATAGGTATAATAACATGTTCCACATGAGGCCTGTGCGACGGTATCGGCCGCGTGGCGTGGGACTAGGACCGTACATCATGGTACGTGTGGCCAGCGCTGACGTCTAGTCAAATACACTGCGTCCGTACCTGGAATGCGTGCGGTCAACACTGACTGCGGCGCTCACGCTGCAGAATTTCGGCTCGCAGGTCGTTGAGCGGCACAACATCCCTGAGGTCGAGGCGCAAAACACGCCTGAGGCGGTGCTGGTGCCGCTGACGGTGAGTCGCAACGAGCACGAGTACGTGTTGATTGAGCCGTCTGTGAACAGTGTGCGCGTGAGCATCAAGATCAAGCAGGCTGATGAGATTGAGCAGATTCTGTGCCACAAGTTCACGCGGTTTCTGATGCAGCGTGCGGAGAGCTTTGTGGTGCTGCGGCGCAAGCCGATGCCTGGCTACGATATTTCGTTCCTTGTCACGAACGCGCATACTGAGTCGATGCTGAAGCACAAGCTCGTCGACTTTGTGATCCAGTTCATGGAGGACGTGGACAAGGAGATTAGTGAGATGAAGCTCAGTCTGAATGCGCGTGCCCGCATCGTGGCTGAGTCGTACTTGAGTGTGGTATGTATGCGCCACTTACGTGTCAGTTTTAGTATCTATACGTGCGCGCTTCATGGGCGCAGGGTCGTGAGAGTGTGCGCGGCGCCGTGGCACCGAGGCAGTGGGCCGTCGAGATACGCTCCCGTAGCGCCCCATCGGATCGTCGCCGTCGCCGTACGATCGCTCCGAGACGGGACGCGCGACAGTGGCTTCATAGCTTGTAGGAATACGCTCGCGCGTCTTACATGCGCCCCACTGGGTCAGGGGCATGGAGGGGGTATCATACAGGGGCGCGGCCCATGGATCCGCGTGTGTGGGCGCCGCATGCACTGTCTCGTGGCGGTGCCATGCACTGAGCGGCGGTGGTGGCGGCACATCGAGAGAGGCTATGCAGCGGATGTGCTGCGCCACGCTCGTGGCCAGCGGATCTGGGGGCAGCTGCGTCAGGAACTGCCGCCACGCCGCGGGCGCCAAGTGCGAGGCGACACGCAGTACGCCTAGCGCCGCGGACGCACGCCACACGACGTCCAAGGAAGCTGGCAGCCGCCCCAGCGCCTCGACGGCGCGCACGCCCAGCGCCTCGTCACAGGCCAGGGGCAGGCGCCATGCGTACATGAGGTGAGCGAGCGACGAGATCGCGTCTTTGATCGACTCGTCGCGGGCATGCACGAACGATTCGAGCGCGTAGCGCACGAGCATCGCGAGTACGTGCGGTGGGGCGTCCCAGTGCAGGAGCAAGTCGAGCGGCGCGCGCCGGGCGTGGGGTGTGAAAAGGAGCACACCTACATCAGGAGCCAGCGCCTCGGCGGTCTGGAGGACCATGTGCCATTCGAGCGCGGCGAGGGCGCCGTCGAACATGTCGTCGAGAGATTGGCGCGGCGGAAGCAGAGGAGACTCGAGCGACGCCATGCGTGGCTGCAGCAGTGCGCCACGCGGCTCCTGCTCCATGAACGTGTGGATCAGGCGCCGCACACGCTCGTAGCGGTGGGCACCCTGCAAGGCCAGTGTGCCGCGCCAGACGGCGTCGGGGTACGCGAGCCACACGGCGTGCAGTTTGTGGACCTGGCACGACAAGACGTCCCAGCACGCCCAGCGCTGCGGCGCCTCACATGTGTCGAGCGCAGCGAGGAGCGGCACGAGTCCGTCCGTGCAGCCGAGGCCCGTGCGGATCAGACTCACGTCGTACCAACTCGACTCGCCCACGACGCCAATCGAGCAGGCACTTCCCTGCTTCGTGTACGTGAACACGAGTGTGTACAACAGGGCCATGCACGCGTCCCACCCCGTGTGCGACGCCGGGGCACGCTCGATAAACGGGACCAGCACGAGCTGCAGCAGACGCGTCGCATCGACGAGGTCGTGACGTACGAGGCCCAGCACCAGCACGGTCCACATGCTCGAGACATGAGGCGCATGCGCATCGCACCACGTCCGACGGATCCACGCATGCACAACGTCGTCGAGACGCACACCCACTGTGCCTGCCAGTGTCGCCAAGTACGTCGTGAGCACGGCGGGCGGAAAGTCGGTCGACTGCGCGAGTCGGTCGAGCGCGTGCACGAGGAGCTGCGACGCAGCCGCGTCACTTGCGTACAGCGCCACGGACGACGATGCGTCGCTCGTCAAGAGGGCATCGAACCACGAGGCGGCACACGCCTTGGGCAAGGGGTTCTCGGGCGCCTGTGGCATGGGCGCGTACGTCGGCACAGACACATCAAGGCGCCCAAACGCATGCAGTGCTCGCCGCGCCATGCCCACGGCCATGCCGCGACCAGCGGCGGGCACGACTTGCTCCATGCCGGGCGGCGCGGTCGGCTCGGCAATCGCATAAGGCACCAGGCGCTCCACCAGATCGGTGGCCATGCCAAGCGCATCAAAGATGCACGCATGTACCACGATCGTATGGCAAATCGACACCACACACGCGAGATTGTGGCCATCCAGCAGCGCACACATGAGGCGGCCCAGCACTTCCATCTCGTACATGCCTGTCAGCACCGAAGCCACGACGGCAAAGCCGTCGGCACTCAGCACCGACACGTCGTGGAGCAACGCAGGCGCGAGAAACTGGTCCACGATACGCGACTGCACGTACGGCGAAGCGAGCCATACGTGCGGCAGGCGACAGCGCAGCTGCAATGCATCGAGAATGTCTGCCGTCGGCGGCGCTGTGCGCGGCGACGTCGGCACAAGCGCCGTGGCCGGCAGCTCCATCGGCGCGGCATCCGGCAGCACCACGCCGTACGTCGACAACAAGGTACGAAGCTCTTGCGTCGCGCGGCGCTCGATGCCTTCCTCGTGCGACTCGGATGTACGCGTGCCGTAGATCGCCAGGCGCCGCTGCTGCACCTGGGCAGGGGCGAGGTGGTGCACGGGTATACTGCGGAGCAGACGGAGCAGCTCAGGCGCATCGAGACGTGGATGCGACGTGCGTGCTTCGTGCCTGGGCTTGATGATCCCGCGGCACTGCAAGTGCTGCAAGAAATGCATGTAGTGGAACAGCTTGGCCGATGCAAGCGCGCCCAGAAGTCGCGCCGCTGCGCGCGTAGGGCGCGACGAATCTGGCCCACCGAACGCCTCATCAATCCATGCCAGGGTCGTGACCTGGATCGAGAGGGGCGGATGCCACGGGCATGGAAGGAGACGGCCGTCGGACGATGTGAGGCGCTGCGACTGACACTCGTTCAAAAGACGCACCAGCGCCGTGGCCGTGTACGCACGATGCACGCCGCCATGGATGCCTCGCCGCTTCGGCGTACACGCCCATTCATACAAGATCTTGAGGCGGCGCACGGCAAACGCCGTCGTCGAGGCTTCACGTGGCAGAAAGTAGTCGAGGAACATGGGCGTGATGCCCAGCTGCGAATCGAGGATTCGCACAGCCGCAGCGTCCCACGTCGCATCATGCGGGAGCAGCGGGAACACCGCGGCATGGAGAAGCTCGGCTTGCATAGACAAGGTCTCGTCCATCTGGGGCACATGCTGAAACAGCACTTGCGGATCGTCCAAGAGGGGACGGGCATGTACTAACATCGCTGGACACTGCTTCTCACAGTACGACAAGAGGTTTTGCGCCTGTGCACCGAGCCACGTCGTCTCACAGGCGAGGCGTGCGAGCGACGCCACCATGCGTGGTGAAATGGTCGGATGCGTGAGCATAGCAGGTAGATGCATGGCCACAAGCTGAGCGATACATGCACGCCGCGCACCTCGTATGCAGTCAAGCTGCTGCACGAGCCACATGTGCCACGCAAACGGATCAAGAAGACTCTCACGCAGCAAAGCCAGCACCAATGCCGTCGCGTAGGTCCAACGTTCGCACCATGCCCCGGTAGGCAGGGGTGCATGCAACAGCTCTCGGAGCCACTCCACGACATCATAGGTCCAGGATCGTGTGTACGACGCTTCCTTTGCCTTAAGGGCGCCTTGCATACGAATCCACCAAACGGCTCGGGGTACAGGGACATAGTCGGGTGGCGGTGCCTGCCATAGCAGGTCCAAAAGACGTTCGCTGCGCACAGAGCGCTGTGCACGCTTCACTACGTGCTCAATGGGGAGCTGGCGGTCGGATAAGTCGCGTATGAAGGTGGCAAGGACGCCCTCATCGCCCAGCGTACCATGAGGCACAGGCGCCGAGGAAGGCAAGGACACGGTGTGACGTGGCCCCGTGCGCCGACTGCTGCGCACATGATCGAGCATGTCACTGATGTGCGACAGCATGCCCGCATGATGAAGCCGCTCATAAATGCTCTTGCGAATGGTGCCGGTATCGCTCGCGACGGGCGACGAGGCGATCCAGCCACGCTGCAGCTCTTCAACGGAGACGCTGTGACTGCAGCCTGGGACATGCACATCAGCATACCCCAGCTCAGTAGCTGCATGATGTATGAGCGGGCGCCATGGCGGAATGCCAAGCACGGCCAACGCGTCTGGCTCCCCGCCCTCCCTCATGGAGCGCCACACAGCGTCCTCTTCGTAGGGCCGTGCCATGGGGCGCGGAGCATGTGTGGAGGCCGACTCTTCACGTGATGCGAGCCGAGAGAGCTCAGGCGCTGCCAGCGCCGTTTTTCTCTTCCCCCACGGCGTTGCCCTCTTTCAGTGTGCGTCACTGGAATCAGCGACTGAAACTCTTTCTGTGCAGTAGTAGGTTTACCTTTGCACGACACATGGCTACGAAGCAGCCGCCATCAGCTGGAGCACCTGCCGCTGCTGGGCCGATCAAGCTGGAGAACACCGCGAAGCGTGACTCGCTGCGTGCTCTCGAGCAGCAGTACCAGAACGAGTGGGCCGCTCAGCATGTGTTCGACGTCGATGCTCCAGTGAATGAGCCAGAGCTCCGTGACATGACACCTCAGGAGGTTCGGGCGAAGTACCCCAAGTTCTTTGCGACAATTCCGTACGCGTACATGAATGGCAGCCTGCACTTGGGTCATGCGTTTACGCTGTCCAAGGTCGAGTTCGCAACGGGATACGAGCGCATGTGTGGCAAACGTGCCCTCTTCCCATGGGCATTCCACTGCACGGGTATGCCGATCCGCGCTGCGGCGGACAAGCTGATCCGCGAAATCAACATGTTTGGCGAAGACTTTAGCGGGTTCGAAGAGCATGAGCGCCAAGAGGCCGAAAAGTCCGTCGAGCCGGAGCAGACCGGATCGCAGCGTGTCGACAAGGCGACGAAGGGCAAGCTCGCGGGCAAAAGCACGGGTCTTAAGTACCAGTTCCAGATCATGGAGAACAGCGGTGTGCCGCGCGACGAGATCAAAAAGTTTGCTGATCCGACGTATTGGCTCAAGTACTTCCCACCGATCGCCAAGCGTGACTGTCATGCATTCGGTATGCGCATCGACTGGCGCCGCGCTTTCCTCACGACAGACGTGAATCCATACTACGACTCGTTCGTCCGTTGGCAGATCAATAAGCTACGCAAGATGGACAAGATCAAGTTCGGTGAGCGATACACGATTTACTCCATCATGGACGGCCAGCCATGCATGGACCATGACCGCTCGGACGGTGAAGGTCTCGGTCCGCAGGAGTACACGGGCATCAAGATGGAAGTAAAGCAGTGGTCTGCCGAGGCAGCACCGCTTCTCGATGCCAAGCTGCAGGGAAAGCGTGTGTTCTTCATTGCTGCTACGCTGCGTCCCGAGACTATGTACGGCCAGACCAACTGCTTTGTCGGTCCGAAGATTGAGTACGGCGTGTACCGTGCCAATGACACTGACCTATACATCTGCACGGAACGCGCTGCACGCAACTTTGCGTACCAGGGCATCTTTGACGAGCGCGGCCGTGTGGAATGCCTCACGCTTGTGCCCGGTGCAGCGCTGGTCGGTACTCAGGTCCATGCACCATTTAGTGCCCATGAGCAGGTATACATTGTGCCTATGGACACGGTGCTCTCGACGAAGGGCACAGGCGTCGTTACGTGTGTGCCGAGTGACTCACCAGACGACTATGCGATGCTGATGGAGCTTCGCAAGAAGGCGGAGTTTTACAAGATTAGCCCGCAATGGGTGGCGCAGGACCCTGTGCCCGTCGTGCAAGCGCCAGGCTACAGTGACATGATTGCTGCTGACCTCGTCAAGCAGCTCAAGATCCAGAGCCCGAAGGACAAGAACGCTCTGGCCGAAGCCAAGGACGTGGCATACAAGCAGGGCTTCTACAACGGTCGCATGCTGCAGGGCACATTCAAGGGCGAGCCGGTGACAGAAGCCAAGGTCAAGGTACAGAAGGAGATGATTGATGCTGGCCTGGCCTTCAAGTACGCTGAGCCCGAGGGCAAGATCATCAGTCGCAGTGGCGACGACTGCATCGTGGCGCTCTGCGATCAGTGGTATCTTGACTACGGCGAGGCGTCGTGGAAGGTGCAGGCAGAAAAGCTTCTTGCGCAGCTCAACACCTTCCAGGTCGAGACGCGCAACTCGTTTGAAGGCGTGCTGAGCTGGCTGCACCAATGGGCATGTGCTCGCTCCTATGGTCTCGGCTCTAAGCTGCCATGGGATCCGCAGTTCCTCGTCGAGAGTCTCAGTGACTCGACGATCTACATGGCGTACTACACGGTGGCGTACATGCTGCAGGGCGGCGTCGAAGACGGCAGCGTGCCAGGTCCTCTGGGCATCAAGGCCGAGGACATGACCGACGAGGTGTGGGACTACGTTCTCGGCGGTGGTCCTTTCCCCGCCGACTCATCTGTCCCTCGTGACAAGGCTGACATGATGCGTCGTGAATTCCTCTACTTCTACCCCATGGACCTGCGCTCGTCGGGCAAGGATCTCATCAACAATCACCTGACGTTCTGCATTTACAACCACGCGGCACTATTCCCCGAGGAGCTCTGGCCGCGTGCCATCCGAGCCAACGGCCACTTGATGCTTAACGGTGCCAAGATGTCCAAGAGCACGGGCAACTCGCTCTCACTGCGCCAGGCCGTGGAGAAGTTCGGTGCGGATGCCACGCGTGTGAGCCTTGCCGACGCTGGTGATAGCATTGAAGACGCCAACTTCGAGGAGAAGACCGCGAACGCCAACATTCTTCGCCTGCACACTCTCATCGACTGGTGCACAGAGATTATGCAGCAGGTGCGCGACAATAAGCTGCGTACCGGTGCGTGTGACTCGTTCTGGGACAAGACGTTCGACAATGACATGAACGTGGCCATCACTGCGGCTCGTGATGCTTATGAACGCGCAGCGTACAAGGAAGCATCCAAGATTGGCTTCTACGAGTTCCAGTCGGCTCGCGACCTGTACCGTGAAGCGACGGCCGATGTCGGTATGCATGCCGATCTAGTGCGCCGCTGGATCGAGACGCAGGCGCTTCTTATCGCCCCGATTGCACCCCACTTTGCTGAGCACGTATGGAAGTCCATTCTGGGACACGACACCTCAGTCCACTATGCCTTGTTCCCCGAGCCAACGAGGCCCGAGGATGCTGCAATGACGGCTGCGGCCCTGTATGTCCGTGGCACCATCAAGACCATCCGTGACGCCGAGATTGCCGTCACACGCCGCAAAGCCAAAGGTCCGAATGCCCCTGCCAAGTACGAAGAGCGCAAGCCTAAGGAAGTGTCGATCTTTGTCGCGGATGCTTTCCCTGCATGGCAAGACATTTGTGTCAATGCCGTGCAGAAGCACTACGATGCCTCCACCGGCAGCATTGATGATGTCAAGGTGCGTGAAGAAGTCGCGGCAGCTGGCTTGTTGAAGGACAAGAAGGCCATGCCGTTCGTCATGATGTTCAAGAAGCGCATCGCCGAGTTTGGCCCTGACATGGCTTTCAACCGTCAGCTGCCATTTAACGAGTCAGAGACACTCAAGGCCGCCAGTGGCTACTTGAAGCGTACGCTCAACTTCCGCGACGTGCATATCGAAAGCGCCAAAGACGCATTGGCGCGGGCGGATGAGCTCCAAGGCAAACAGGGCTTTGATAAGCAGCTGGTCGAGGGCGCTGAGCCTGGCTCGCCGTCGTTTGCCTTCTACAATGTGGAGGCCTAGAGTAGGTAGGATCGTCCTGGCAGACCAAAAAAAAGACCTCCACTTCATGCATGCCAGTGTACCTGACACCTTTCATGCAATGATATGCATCCCTGCAGTCCTCATGAGCAAAATGGGCTGCCCCAAGAGGTGGGGGACGTCGTACTTCGCTTGACGAGGATACGTCGTACTTGATCGCTCCTTGATATGGGTACGGTGTCTGGCACGGGCCGCACCTTGGCCCTGCTAGCATTTGGTCTTATCGGGGCATCATTCGTGCTCCAGCTTGTGGACTCTATTTCTGTACCCTATATCAAAAAGCTGGGCTTTTTAGAGGCCACCTTCAACGATCTACCGCCAAGATGGAATGTCAAAGACATTCAGTTTGGTATCTGGGGCTGGTCTGCAGAAGTAGCTGACCCGGATGGCACCGTTGGCTCTAGTGCTAGCTTGGACAACTACGATGGATTTTTGTCCCAGTACAGGAAGAGTTTCGGCGCAGGACCCGGGTACCAAGAACCGTTTCTCAAGAATTTGCCATATGCGCTCGTTCTCCAGCCTATTTCCGCCGGGTTTACTGGCGTGGCAACTGGGGCAGCATTGCTTGCTATATGCGTCAATTCATTCCTTTGGGTGCTGGCAGCATTATGGGCTTTGGCCGTCAGTATCGCAAGCACCGTAATTGAGCTTATTCTATTCATTGTTGCTCGTGATTGCTTCGACAATGCATTCAGACCAGCTTTTGCCGACAAGCACTACTATAATGTCAAGCTGGGAAAGGGCATGTGGATCCAAGTTGCTGCTCTTGCGGCCGTAGTGGTGGGAACATGGCTTATGATCTGGGCTTACGCTACCAACACGAATTATCATCGGAGGCATCGTGATGCATCTTCATCAGCAGTGTCTGCGTCTACCGTGGTACCCTCAACGAGCGTACCAGTCACTGGCCAAAACTACAACTATACCACGCCGTCTTATCCTTACAGCGCATATGCCCAACCTGGCTATGGCACTGGCGGCACCACCGCGTACGACGAGCCTTATGCTGGTACAGCCGGTGTAGGTGCCTATGGTGGGTCCCACGCAGGTCGTTATGACACGCCTGGCGCGTACGAAAGACAAAGCGCAGTACAGCCCCCTGACATGCAAGTCCGTGTACAGGATGACGAGCCCAACATCACAACTCGATCTTCGAAGCGGCGTCACAAGCGGCACCAGGGTTCTACCCAGAAAATCCGCTCGACTAATCGCCGCTACGATTCAGACCTTGACGGTGATGTATATGATGACGAAAAGGAAGCTCTTCCTCGCCACAGCTATGAATATGACTATGATTACGATGCGTTTCCTTCACGTCGGATAAGCTACTTATATGGAGATCCATCGTACGTACATCACCGCAGCTCTTCGTTGGAAAATCGCTATACGCGGCCCCGGCGCGGACCGCGCTCCGGCAAAAGGGATTCATACATATACCCAGACGATTATGGACTTTCGCACAATGTGGCAGCCCGGCGCACTGCGCAGGATGAGTCACGCTGGAAGCGATTGAGTCATGATCTAATGTACTAATGTGCTTGCGAATCCCTAAGTCGGACGTGTTTCATTGAGGCAGATTCATTCCGCTCCTTTAGTTTTTCCTGTGCTCCATAGCCGCTTCGACTCAATGAACACCTCCACACATAACCTGCATCCGATCAGACGCTCGAAATGGTACTGCCGGCAGGACGTGCGCCCCTAGAGCGCCTGTGCAGTCGTGGTGTCGCACGGCTCATGCATACATCAACTGGACGCACTCCTCATCTTACGCTGTTCACTGGCACCCATTGCTCTCTTTGTGATGACATGAAAGAGGTTTTGGACAGAGCTGCTTCACGATCGTCGTTTACCTTGAGCACCTACAACATACGAGACGATGCATCGCCGAATGTACGATACTGGCGCAGAAAGTATCAGTACGACATTCCCGTCTTGCATATCCGGTGGGATGCGCCCGTGCATGAAGATGACTATGGCGAAGAAATCGCGCGTCACCGTCTGGACCCACTCGTCCTAGCCAAAGCACTGCATACCACATGATCAAATTCATTAACGACATACTACTACGTTAGAAACTCTGCACGGAGCCAAAGCCAGAGGGGCAGTGACGACCCAGGTTCGAAGAGGCACTGCGCATGTAGCACAACTTGGCCTCGTAGCACTCCTTCGTGTCACAGGCGGGGGACATGGGGCTGTTACGGCCCTGGTACAGCTGGTGCAGCTGAATGAGCTCAGGGCGGACCTCCATCTCATCCGTCAAAGCAGCCCAGAACGAAGCGTTCAGAGGTGCACTCTTAGGCCACGTGCCATTCTCAAGCCTGACAGGCGCAGTGTATTTGCCTTGCTTCTCACTCAGCGAGAAGTTGGAATACGTGTCGCGAGCCTTGTACAGCAGCTCCCAAACAGGACCGGTCTTGTTCAGCTTTTCAAAGTCGTACAGCTGCGTGTAGTACTGCGAGTAGTCCATGACCTCGTATGTCTCAGGGTCGACGTGGTAGACACGGAGCGACGGGTTCACGTTGCTGAGCGGCGTGATCGAAGGGCCGATAAAGGCCATGGCACGAGCATTCTGCGTCTTGCGGCTTACCGAGCTCGAGTTGCCACTCTGAGATTCATACCAAACGTGGAACATATCCTCATGCTTGTGGCCAAAGAACGAGTGCGCAATCGTGTGACTGAAGCGCGACACGATGTGGTAAAGCAGGTTGGTCGGGTTGTCAATACTATCACCACCGTCCCATCCAGGGAGGACGTGGCCCACAATCCAAGCACGCTCGTTGTTGTCTTCGGCAGCCTGCAGCTCGTCGGTGAGCCAGCGGAGCATGTGGCTTGGGTCTGGATTGTCAATGTTCAGGTACGAGAATGGGTTCTTCCTGTACCACATATCCGTGTTGAGCGAGATCACACGCAGGCCCTGACGAGGCGAGATCGAGTAGCCACCATAGTGCGTGCGAATCTTTTCAGACGTCACATTGTCACCCCAGCCCTCAGACTTGACGAGAGCGGCAACATTGTCCCAGTCCCAGCTAAGCTGGTCAGCGAGACCATCAGGCAAATTCGAGGGAGCCGCCACATCAGAAGGCGCCGAGTCATGGTTTCCGAGTGCGACAATCATCGTGGCGTTTGGTGCGTGCTTGTGGAATAGGTCAAAGAGCGATTGCTCCGAGTACTTGACAAGGTCCTGCGAGATGTGCCAATCTTCATCGTGCGTGGTCAGGTCACCCGTGTAGAGACCAAAGTCAATGCGTGCCTCGTCGTTGATAGCCGTCAAACCCTGCATGGCCGCTTCAATCAGTGACCACGGCGAGTCACACGTGTAGCTGCCCCAGTAGTTGGCAGGGTGCGAAATGTTTTTCTTAGGAAGCTCGCCGGGTGCAAACTCTGGCTTCTTCCACAGCGTTGAGTTGTAGCTGTCAGCTCGGCAGCATTGGCCATTGTCACATCCAGCCTCCGAGTTGACGAGGTAGCGAGGGTCCACATGGAAGTCGGAGCCGTGGAATACGCGCAGAGGCGTGTCGCGCTTAGGTCCCGTCTTCTTCGAGCGCTGTAAGACACGCTCCGGCGGCGTCAATGAGCCACCAAACCAGCCCGACAGAAACTCCTGCGAGAGTGTCTTCATCTCAGGGAAGGGGCACGAACCACCCTTGATGTAGGCTGCACACAGATAGTCAGGCGACGACGATCCCTCCGTAAAGTTGCCATAGCTCAGCACCTGTGTGAACACACCACCGAGCTGCTCGGCGGCGTACGTGCGCTCGCAGGCCGTCTTGACTGAAGGCTTGCTCGCATATTTGAACGTCTTGCACAGTTCCTGCATAATTTCTGGCACGACAGACGGGTTAGCCTGAGCCACCTTCTGGCCAGCGCGCAAGGCCATGCGGCAGCGGTCACACTTGCTCGTCCGGTTGTTGTTCAGAATGTCGGTCAAGTTCTTGATGGCATCCTGCTTAAACGTCTTGCTCGTAGCAAGCGATTGGAGACTGGCGGATGGCTTTGGCAGGAAGCCCTCCGAGGCGGGCGCTCCAGAAGGCAGCTTGGTCGGGTTCACCAGAGCATCGTCGAACACGCCACCACCGACGCGCGTAATCTGAGGGCGTGGCTCAGCCTCTTGGCTCTTGGGCATAAAGTCCATCTTCGAAAAGTCGCCCGTAGGGAATGCCTTGGACACTGTGAATGCCGAGGATGCGCTCGTTGTCGAGACAGTGTGACGCTGTTCCGTCGACTTGCTCTCAGCCTGAACGGGCCAGCAAACGCTGACGGCGTACAGGGCAGCAAACACAAATACTCCTATCTTGACCATGTCACGGAATGAGGGCCGACGTTGGCTGCGAGGACGAGGATAAGGGAGATCAAGTCCACCGGTTAGTGGCTCCTGTTCGACGCTGTAGGGCTTGGAGGAGCCCGACCTCATACATATATAGGTCCCTGCGTGGCTCAAGCGCCGTCAGAACGCCCGCACGTTTTGGGAATCATATTATTGTATATCGTGCGACATAATTCAGGCCACGGTAGGCTCCCATCCAATCACCACTCGTGATGCCAACACGTGTCCACAAGCCTCGCCAAAAGCCCAAAAATGGCGACTCACACGACACGAGCAGCCTCCACCATATGCAGGTCGCGTGCGATTACATAGCCTAAATTAGCCAGCGCGACAGCTTGTCGAGAATGCGATGCGTATACTATAGATGCTTACTGGAACGAGCTGTAGTCACCGTTACACTTCAGACCGAGGTTGGCAGAGCCAGAGCGCATATAGCAGATCACGGCCTCTTGGCACTTCTTGCTCGTGCACTGCTTGGCCCTAGGACTCATAGACGACGTGTACTCAGCCCACGTCTGAACGAGCTCAGGGCGCTGCTCCATCTCATCCGTCACAGCGGCCCAGAAGGTGCCGTTGAGTGGCGCATTCCATGGCCACCTAGCGTGGTCAAGTTCCACGCCGGCCTTGTACGTGTTACGCTGCGAAGAGGCGTGGAAGTCACCGTAGGCCTCACGGGCCGAGTACAGCTTGCGCCATACAGGGCCATGGTTGGCCTTCGACTCCACCAGGTCGTCGAAGGTAGGGATGGAGGCGTAGTACTGGTCATAGTCCATGATCTCGTACGTCACAGGGTGCACAGAGTACACACGGAACGTGGGGTTCAGGTTCTGGTACGGCGTGATCGACGGGGCAATGTAGGCAATCGAGACAGCATTCTCCGTTGACTGGTCCGTCGACTTGTCATTGCCGTTGTCATTAAAGTAAAAGACCTCGAACTGGTCTTCGTGCGTGTGGCCAAAGTAGATGGCACCAAGTGTGTGAGGAGCGAAGCGGCTCACGATTTGGTAGAACAAGTTGGTGGGGCTTGCGAGCGCTTCCTTACCGTTCCAACCAGTCAGGACGTGACCCACAATCCAAACGCGATCACCGTTCTTTTCAGCATCAAGAAGCTCGTCGGTCAAGAAGCGGAGCATGCCACTGAAGTCAGGGTTGGCCGAGTTGATGTAGGCGTAGAAGTTGTACTGGTACCAAAAGTCGGTGTTGAGCGACACGACACGCAGACCCTTACGAGGCGTCACAGAGAAGGCACCGTGGTGGGTCTTGATTTCCTTGACCTCGTTGTCATTGATCCAGCCGCGGCTCTTCCAAAGCTCGGCAACATAGTTCAAGTCCCAGTCAAAACCGTAAGAAGCACCGTCAGGGAACGGCTGAGACTGAATCATCAGGTTCAGCGGAGAAGAGTCGTGGTTGCCAAGAGTTGGGACAAGCGGCGTCTTGCCGAGATAGGCCTTCATAATATCGTACTGAGCCTGCTCGGAGTATAACACAAGGTCGCGATTGTAGCGGTACGGGTCGTCGTGCACCACAAGGTCACCTGTGAACAGGGCGAGGTCATAGCCGTTCTTACCGCCCATGGCTTTGACAGCCTCCATAGAGCTCATCATAAGCGACCACGGCGTGTCACACGGCAGACTACCCCAGTAGTTGGCCTTGTGCACAATCTTGTGGTCGGGCAGCGGCTTGTCCACAATCTGACCGTGGAATTTGGTAAAGTTGGCACTGTTGTAATGGCAGCAGGTCACCGTTGCGCCCCAGGTGCAGTCACTTTCACCTCCGACGTAGTACTGAGGGTCAAGATGCAGGTCGGACAGGTGAACGACGCGCAAGTCGTCCTTCGGGTTGTAGTACTTGTAGGCGTTATCACGCTTCTCGCGCCACCTGCGAATGACGTCAGGCGAAGCGTGGCGCTGACCACGGAACCAGTCGTTCAAGAAGTTCTCCGACAGCGACACATCTGGCTTGTCGCAGAACGACAAAGGAGGGAACTGTGAGCACACCGTCAATGCATCGGGCGCGTTCTCCGTAAAGTTAGCATAAGAAATCACCTGCGCAAGAGCACCACCGTACGCAGCCTTGTCCAGGGAACGCTTGCATTCTTGGTGGTAACCAGTCATGCCAATAATGTTGAAGGCCTCACAAAGCGACGTAAGGAGGTTGGGGATCGTGTCAGGGTCGGTCCGGGCAACCTGTTGGAGCGCATCAAGAGCGTGGCGACAGAGGTTGCAGGTAGGCGACGTCTCCTTGTCCAGGCGGAACAGCTTGCTGGTCACCTCCCACACTGTCTTGATAAGCTGGTCCAAGTCAGCAGTGCCGCGATGAGGGTTGGGCATCAGAGCCTCATCCTTGGGCGTGCCAGAGGGGAGATGCAAGGGGTGGGCGACGCCATCGGGGAAGGCGCCACCGTTGAGGCGTGTGATCACAGGACGCGGCTCCTGCTCCATGTTCTTGGGCATGTAGTACATCGAGGGGAACACGCCGGTCGGGAACGACTTGGAGGCCGTGTACACAGGCACACCAGACGTGGTGTTCACAGCTTCAACGCTGGTTGCAAAGGCCGCGAAAGCCAGGGCCACAAAGGCCGATGCAAGCTTCATGGTGCCAGGACCGTGGATGAGGTGAAGCAAGTCGAAAGTCACACGATCAAGTTTATGCCTTTGCACACGACATTCGCCTGTGTTTGGGTATGCTGTGACTCGCCTATCCCAGGTCGCGTCCACACCAAGCTTCGCACGTGTTTAAACCTTATGCAAGGACGCGCGTGTGGAGCCAACCATATGTAAAGAATGAGCGGTAGAAAAAAAAATGCATGAGACGCGATGACGGGCAACGAGCCAATTAAACACGATATGAGGTCAGCGCTCACGACACTTGTTCAATGTCCGTGCATCGCAGAAGCTCTAGGTGAGGCTCTGGGGCGCGGTCGATGCGAGAAGATTCACGGCGGAATGAACATAACATGAGCGTCGCACTAGATGGCAATAGAGTATGAGTACTTGAAATTTGCGTACTTAGCAGCGATGACTGGCCCACGGTGGGACACCGCTAACGCGCCTGTTCAAGCGTTGACGCACATGGCAACCCTTGGACCAAGAGCGTGGCACCTCCTAAGGCCCGCCTAGCATCGAGATCTTGCTTTAGAAGTTTGAACCAACATATGATAGATAATGAACATACAACATAGATAGGTGCTGAAAGAGTGGTTGGGTATGCTAGAAACACATGTACGCTACAGCTTTCCCTCCGCCTGGGCCCGAGCGACGCAGCACAAGACGCGCACTTGTGTCGCGATCTCTTCTAGGCGCGACACGACTTTGCCATTGCCGGATATAAAGTTCATTTCATCATATACTAAGCCTTGCTCCTCACAAAACGGCACGACGAAACGATCGCGAGTCTCGCGCAAGTTGTGGCGCGGCAAGCGCGGGAAAAGGTGGTGCGCCACTTGCATGTGCAGACCCCCGTGGAAAAAGTCGAGGTACTTGGGGCAAGCCACGTCCATGGTCGTGCGAATCTGGCGCGATGCAAAGCATTCCTGGGGACCCAAATCGCTCGTGTCCTGCGCAAAGTGGGAGAGCACGATTTGCACGTGCAAGGGACTCGTGATGATATGCGATACAAGGAGATATGCAATGCGAAGGGACCACGTTGGGATAAGGGCGAGCACATGCACCAGGAACCAGTACCAGAAGCAGACAAGGCCCAGCGATTCGATGTAGAACCACTTGTCGCGTCGCGCGCGCAGCAACAAGAAAGAGTACGACAGAGCATACAGATTGAAGCGCGCAACAGACATGATGACAAAGAAGAGTTTGTGCTGGTACGGCAGGAGGAATCGAGCCACCGCATCCAATGGCATGATGCGGCGGTAGTAAGATGACCACAAGCCGGCTGGCTCATTCTTGCCAGGGTGTGCTTTGGATGGGATGAGACTGGGGCTTATGGCGAAAATGGGCATGTGTTGGATATCGGGATCATGCTCGGGGTGATTCGTTACGAGGTGGTGGATGTCGTGATTGTCACACCACCACAGGAGAGACAGACCGCCAATGTAGGACGCCACGATGACGCCGATCAATCGATCAAGCCAGTATATGTGTGTGATGCCCGTGTGTCCAGCATCATGAGCTGTGAATGCCACTTGGTGCCAAAGGGCACCGAGCGAGACGGCCGAGACCATGTACGACAGTGCTTGCCAAGGTCCGTAGGATGCTGGTATCGTTGTGTGGGCGAGATGGAAGAAGACGTAGGCGCCTATCGCAAACAGCACGTACCGAATACACTCGCGGCCGTAGTTCCACGGATGCAGTGTGTACATGCCAGCGTTTTTGATGCGATCATGAAGCTCTTCAAATGCCCGGGAAATGTGGGCTTCACGCTCGAGCGTCGTTTCGGACGGCGGCGGTTCCAGCATTTCTACTGGTAGGGGGAAGCACTGAGCACGCACCTTGGCATCGCTGCTTTGCTTTTGCGAGATGGCGTTCCAGGCGGCGAGCTGAGCGTGCGGATGGTCCAGATGGCCGTCGCGGTATCCTAGCTGGATGGGTGGCATGAGGGGACGGAATAGGCGCCCCACTCGAAGGTCTGTCGCATCTTCCTCCGCGAGCTGAGCAATCGCAAACCGGCGCATAAAAGCAATCGTCTCGTCAGAATGATACACTTCGATCTCATCCTTCGCATCACGGCCGACAAAGTGCAAGATCGCCGTGTCTCCACCGGGATGATGATGGATCCAGTTATCTAGTTTGTACACGAGGCGGCGGTGCACCACGAGGACTTCTCCCTGTGCAATGCGCTGAGCCAGCTGAGCGCGCGTAAGCACATGTCGGGGCAGCTGCGGCTTGGGAGGAGACGCTGCTGCATCATCGGTCGTCATGACGCCACCGTCGTAGGAAGCAAGAGGCATCACGTGGTTGCGTCCGAGGTCCGCACCCGAGCGCTGGCCCCTGCTTGGTTGGACAACGCTGGACATGGTGCACAGGCAGTCGACGTTGTCGACGGGATGGCCCGTCTATGCGATCAGCTTTCTTGATAACCGACATTTTGTGTATGCGGGTGGTGGCGGTGCATGTCGCACTGGCGTTCCGAATATGCTGAGGGCAACGGAGATCCAGTGGCCGTCGCCAGAGCAGGATGCGGCTCCGTCGCTGTGTCAGAGCGGTGAGATCACCTTGCGTTCGGATGAGGATGCGCCGATGTGCCTGGCTGTCAATCCTTATCACGCGCATCTTGTATGTGGCATCAATGCTCCTGCTGAGCAGATGCAGCGTCCAACGGAGCGTGGCAACGAGCATGTGCGGGTGTTCACCTACGACGTGCAGTCTCATCCCGCCGCCAGGGCGCAATCCGAGGCCTCGACGACGGATATTCGGCTCTACATGTCGATGGCATCGCTGGGCATCACCGATCCTGAGCACTACCAAAAGACGGTGGCCTTTTCGCCGGACGGCCAGCTACTGGCCGTGGCTAGCACGGACGGGCGTATTCAGCTGCACAGGTATCCCAGCATGATGCCCGTGTTTTCCCTGCACCTGGGCGTCGTGTCGCTGGGCGAAGAAGTGTATGATACCGACTTTTCGCATGACGGCAGGCAACTCGCCGTCACGACGCCCACACGCATCGTGATCTTTTCGACGACGCCGCAAACCGTGAAAGCAGAGACGCCCACGTTTGCTCCACGGATCCTGCAGGTGCTTGAGCGACCCAAACTAGGAGGCAGCGTGGGTGCGTCGTTCCGGATGGGCAAGTTTGGCCGTGGTCCCGCATCTGAGGTGGGCACCAAGAACCGCTTGTATGCGTTGATCAATGCACAGGCGGCGCGAGGCAGCAAGAAACGCCCGAGCTATGTCATGATGTGGAACGCTGATACATGGACGTGCATGTCGTCGTGCGCCGTGTCCCAGAAGCCAGCGACGACCATGGCTGTGAGTCCGCACGGTCGGTACGTAGCCGTTGGCTCCTCGGATCTGGGTATTGCACTGCTGCGCGCAAGCACACTGCATACGCTGCTCAAAATCAGCGACGCACATGACTTCCCTCCGACCTGTCTCGCATTCTCGCCCAACGGTCGTATGCTCGCAAGTGCGAGTGCAGACAGCTCGGTGCGGCTGACCGTGCTTCCAACCAGTCTTTTGCCCATGCTCATGATCTCAGACGAGATCATCTTTGTCGCGTTCTTTGTAGCCATTCTGCTCATGGCGCTGCTGATTCCGCATCTCTTGCACACATCATAGGCCAGTCACGCTGTAGTCGCAATATGTATCGCTCATCGTCGGCCGTATCCCAAGCATCCACGTCGGCGTCCAGGCTCGATGCATCGAGCACTTCGTCAGTCGCCGGCGGCGCAGCAGGCGCTGCAAGTGGGCTCCATTGCATTGGGGGCTCCTTCTTTTCGCATGGACGGAGCGTTGCCATACTGCCGATAGGCTCTGCGTCGGCAACATAGTCGTCCTCGTCCAGGAATTCGCTGTCGTTAGACGCATCACTGTCCGACGAAGATCGCGACGCAGCGTCACTGTCATCTTGAGCCTCTTGCCACGCCATAGGCGGATCTGAAACGGCACGCTTACGAGCCATGACGTCCATCAAATCCGGCTGAAACGCATCGTCGTGTACATAGCCCAATCGGGCCACGGTGGTCCACACAAACGCCGCGTCCACAGTAGCTCGCGCATGCGTTCTTTCTCCCACAACACACAGTTCGTACATGACCTGTACAAGAAAGCCATACAGCATCTGAGCTAGCGTTTCGCGCACGACTCCATCCAACGAAGGGCACCCCACTACGTCCTGGAGGGCCGCATGGGCCGCGTGAGACGGATGGCAGGTGGCCCCATGCCAATGCACATGAGACTGGTCCATATGTAGAAAATGATGCGTTTCCAAGCAACGCAAGAGCTTTTGCACGTCCGTCTCAGTTACTAGGCGTGGAACGCCGGGTAGGTCCTGGTAAGCGGGTATCATGGACACACCACCATCCGATGATGGCGTGACCAGACGCGATACAACATCAGAGAGCGGCTCTGAGGTCGGAGCCTCGGCGCTGGGGTATAAAAACATGGCAACACGATGTATCTGCAGAGACGCTGGCTCCGTGTCAGCCAAGGCCGCCGCGTGTGCCTCCTCGCACGCAAGCAGAGTGTCGGGGATTTGACGAGCGGCTGGGATCCGCGCGAGAGTTTGGCGCCGTCGTTCTGATTTTGACTCGTACATGCGTCGCTCGGCACGCTTCATGTGCCGTACAAGCTGATCAAATTGCCGAATCGCCACGCATACCTCTATGACGTTGCGTGTACGTATATCGCGCGCCACAAGATCTGGTCGAAGTCGTGAGTGTCTGCCCAGGGCGTGGAAAAATGTCGCGCGCTCATCCGCAGACCATTCTTGCCACCAGAGCCAGTCTTCCCCATCGGGGCAGGGTGAATGCATGCGCGTCGCCGTCTGCCACGCATGCCGGGCAAAGAACTGCGCATACGCTGCCATGGGGTAGAGGCAGCGACGCGCGGCCTCCACACATGTACCTGGCGGCCATGGACGAAACCATCGAGGCGCACCGCCAGCGAGCGCGGCAGCGTTTGCGACATATGGCTGCTCCGAGTCCGGGGCCGTCGACGCTACGCAATGCGACACAGTCGCCTACCAAGCCGATACAACGTCCGCCGCCGCGCGACAAGGCCCTGGGCGACTATATTGAGTTTGATTTGACGCGCCTGCGCAATTCCAAGGGTGGTTTCCTGGAAGACACGCACGAAGAGGAGGATGCATGGAAGGCCTTGGAGGAGAAGCGCAAGGAGCGTGAACGAGAAATGCAGCGCCTGCGTGACCAGATGGAGCCAGGCGTGAGTTTGGATCCCAAGTCGCGACCGACCTGCGAGATGTGTGGGACCGAGGACATATTGTATGATCCATTTCTGCGCGTCTTTAATGTGAAGGTATGCCGTGCATGTGAGCGTGCACATGCTGAGCGATACAGTCTCCTGACCAAGACTGAAGTGAAAGAAGACTATCTTCTGACGGACGCTGAGCTGGCCGATGGCGAGCTCCTGCCCCATCTCCTCAAGAAAAACCCACACAAGTCGACCTACAGTAATATGATGTTGTTTCTTCGATGTCAAGTCGAAGCATATGCGTTTTCCGACGCGAAATGGAAGTCTGCTGAGGGCCTCGATGCCGAGTACGAGCGACGGCAAGAAGACCGCAAGCGCAAGCGAACGCGCAAATTTCAGCAAGGACTCGAGCGACTACGGAAGCGGACGATCCGCGATAATGTGTGGCAAGAGCGCCGTGATGCTGAGCACGTGCACGACTGGCGACCGTGTGGCATGCCGCATCAGCAGCAGTGCCAGGGTTGTGGGCAGCGTATCACCGTGGAGGAGCTGTAAGCCCCAAACAAACGCGTACTTAGTCAGCCTGTCCGCCGCTTTTTCCATCCACACGATCCGCGGTAGCGGCAGCGATGGTGCAAGACGGCGCCACGCGCGCGATGCCGAGTCTCATGTCGCACTTGCCTGATGCAACGACAGAGGCGCTTTCGACGTTTGAGGAGCTTCCTGATTGTACGTACGAAACGTCGCGACTGGGGCGCACACGTGGACAGGATGATCCGGCGTGTGAGTGTACGATGGAGCATGGCCCCGCGTATGCGTGTACGGACGAGTCTGGCTGCATCAATCGGCTTACGCAAGTCGAGTGTCTGCGTGATGTGTGCCGATGTGGTGAGCACTGTGCGAACCAGCGCTTCCAGCGACATGCGTATGCGCATGTCGACATTATCAAGACGCCTGAAAAGGGCTTTGGCATTCGTGCGTGTTCGGATATCGAGCGTGACGAGTTTGTGTTTGAGTATATTGGCGAGATTATCACGCACGACACGTTTATGCGGCGCATGGCGCAGTACAAGGAGGAGCACCTCGTGCACTTTTACTTTATGATGCTGCAGCGTGACGAGTACATTGATGCGACCAAGCGCGGTGGACGCGCCCGTTTCATCAACCACAGCTGCAATCCGAACTGCTACGTGAGCAAGTGGCACGTAGGACGCCATGTCCGCATGGGTATTTTTGCGAAACGGGCGATTCGCTCGGGCGAGGAACTTTCATTCAACTACAATGCCGATCGGTACGGCAACGATCCGCAGCCGTGCTACTGTGGCGAACCAAACTGCGTCGGCACGATTGGTGGACGCACACAGACGGACGTCGTGACAATGGACGACCGATTCATCCTTGCTCTCGACATTGCCGATCAGATGGCCGAACTGCGTGCATCGTTGCCCCGTGGGCGGCATCAGCAGCAGCAGCGGGCCAAGATCCTGAATGAAGACTTTCATCCCATATTGCATGCGATTGCTGAGCCAGAATGTGCGCGTGTGATGACGGCCGTGCGAGATGCCACCACCAATCGCCGGATGATCGAGCTGCTGCTCACACGCATCGCCATGACGGACGACACGCACGTCCAAAAGATGCTCGTCAAGATGCACGGCTTTGTAATCATGGCTCAAGTTCTCGAGGCCTGGTCTGATGACGCACCGTTGATGCATCTCGCGCTTGAATGCCTCGCAAAGTGGCCGCTGCGGGCCCGTGACAAGCTCGTGGATTCGGGTGTCGATGAGCTTGTGCATCAGATGCAAGACGATCCACTTGCGCAGCAGCTGCACGAGTCTTGGTCGTCACTCCCCTCGACGTTTCGCATTGCGCGCCGAGAGGGCCAAGAGCAGGCAGAGGAGGTCGATTGGGCGGCGCGGCGCAGAGCGCAGGCGACGCAAGTCACGACGCAAGAGGAGACGAACGCAGGCACCGAGGAGCTGCGCCGGTCGCTTCTGGCGTACCGTGAGCACGACGACTCGGAGGTGGTGCGTGTACCGCGTCCCAAAATCAAGAAAGAAGAGCCACGAGAGGCGCGGCCCTCGATCTCGCTCGATGAGATCATTCGTCGTGCCAACGAGCAAAACGAAGCGGCTCAAAAAGAGCAAGAGGCCAAGAAAGAGCAGGAAGCCCGAGAAGAGCAGGCGGCATCGCCGCCCAAAAAGCGATCCCGCCACGAGCCCGATATACCCACTCTCGAGCGGCACCTGCACAAGCTGGTGGGCACGCTCGTTGTCAAGCAAATGTCCAAGGTCAAGTCGCAGTTGGACCGTGAGCACTTTAAGCGCCACGCGAAAGAACTCACGCAGGTGCTTTGTGACAAGGAAAAGCGCAATCCAAAGGCGTGGCCGCCGCGACTCGCGGATGGTCAGGTGGGACTGGTGGAGCTGCCAGAAGACAAGCGCAAGAAAATGAAGGTGTTTGCACACGACTATATCAAAAAGATTGTGCGGCACACACAGAGCAAGGCACGGCACCAGGATACCAGTATAGATGCAGACACGACCGCCGATGCCTCGATAGATGTCTCGGACGTGATAGACTAGGTATGGAGTCGCAATGTTTGCCGTGCATGTTGGACCAAGGGGCGCAGCGTGCGGTTCAGCGAGAGTGCCGCGGCCTGCTCGGCCTTGGCTTGCATGCGTGCCGTCATCACGGGTGTCGGAGCAGGCACAGGGGATGGAGCGCGACTTTCCCACACGTGCTGGATGGCCTGCTCTACAGCGGCGCGATACGCCGGAGTATGGCATGACGCAGCCAGGGTGGGAAGGAGCGTCTCTGCACCACCGAGAGCATGTGCATCTAGCCGACTCAGAACCGTACGGCGCAACGCAAGAACAAGCGGCGTCAGCATCGCTGGCTGCATGGGTCGGAGAAAGAGGAGCAGGCACAATTGTCGAATCACATCGTCCATCACGACCTGGGCTGCGGGGCACGGACTCGTAAAGGTTGGCAAGCCCTCAGCGACATAGCCCAGGCCCTGGGCCACAGCACTCGCCACGCTCTCCGTGCGTGCATCGCACGTGCCGATAAGATACATGGATGCGCGCACGACGAGCTGGAAGGCCGGCACTCGAGCGAGACACGGCTCATCAAAGGGAGCAGCGAGATCTGGCACGGGCTCTGCGCTTTGCGCTGATGCCAAAAGCGCCGGCCTTAGAATGATCAGCATAGCGTGAATCAGCGTCGCTAATGCCTCGCTGATCGAAGGGATGCGCAGTACATCGAGAGAGAGCACAGACGCCATGATCTCGAGCGCACGAAGGCACCATGTATGGAGCATCGGTGCCTCAGTACAGGCCCGCACGAGCTCCTCCACGACGTGCAAGTAGGTCACTATGACGCTCTCCTGCGTCGCGTCCGGATCACATACGGTGCCAAGACACGCGTGTGCCGTCTCGAGGAGCATGAATGTATACCGCGCCAAGTCTGGTAGCACAGCTGCGTCAAGTTCAGGGGCAGCTCTCAGCAACGCATGCATCGCCTGCATTGCCGTGATTTGGACGTCTGCCTGTGCAGCTTGATGTGATACCAACGCTGTCATCGCAGGCAGCTGCGTGCACAAGTGCACATGCACCAGTCCACTCGTGCTGGGATCAGCTGCCTCGGTCAAAGCACACCACAAGGCCAGCGCTGACTGGACCGATAGCGGCGAGGGCGCGAGTGCCGCCGCATTCATGCGCGTCTGGGCAGCTTGTACAATCAAGGGGTAGTACAGCGAGCGTACATGTTCTGCCGACGCTTGCGGCCCATCGCGTGTCGCATCGACACATCGAACAACGGCCCGCAGTAACGGCGCTTGGACGGTATCAGGTAGTGCCTCGAGTGATCCAAGCATGTCGTCACGCACAAGTGCATACACTTGGTCCTTGGCAAGCCATACGCGCATCGCACCAGGCGACCGTGCCAAGGCATCCCAAACGTGCGCCATAGCTATGAGCACCTGCGCATCGGTGCTCCACGACTGTAACAAATGATGACAGCATCCGGCCCACTCGTCGAGTATATGCTGACCGCCGTCGCCGGCGAACGGCCTCGCAACAGGACTCGGATCTTCTTGAAGTAGATACGCAGGCACCCAGCGTGCCATGAGCCATAAGAGCGACACGAGTGTCTGGGGACTCGCTGGCGTAGCACTGCCATGTGGTCCGTGCATAGCCAGTACTCCTTGCCAGGCAAAGCACTCGCGTAGCAGTGCATCCGCAGGCGCATCACGCAGTGCTTCAGGCACGCTCGCCATTTCGCCCTCGCCTGCATCGGCGACCAAGTGGCCGAGCATGAGAGCCAGCCAGTGCCACTGCTCCCACGTCGCCGGCCGCATCTGGACGATGTCGCGCATGGCCGGCTGCTGCACGATCGAGGAAAGATGCGCGAGTGCCTCACGCACACAAGTCCGAGCCAGTGTAGCATACAGTGTCAGCTGGTCGTTGTACAAGTCAGCATCCTGAGCATCCTCCTCGCCCCACAGGTCATCCGCATCGAGCTCGGCCGTGAGAGCAGCCGCATGGAGGCGACCAGCCTGGTATGGCAGTACGACATGCTCACGTACGTAGGAGTGGACGTGCGCAGCATCAGATACCGGCAAAGCACATAAGAGCGAACGCCACAGTGCCAAGGCCTGATCCACTGCCGCGTCACTGGCCTCCGTGGCCTGGGAGCCGCGTGGCACGCGGTCAAATGCCACGTGGAGACACACTGTGCTGACGCGTACCAAAGCCTCGAGGAGCATGGGCGCTGGCACGGCGCCTTGCATCAAGACACACCCGCTATCGGTGTACATGAGCTGGGTATAGATGTGCGTTACTCGCTGGAGCGCCGCGATGTCGTCGTCAGACGCATTGGGCATCTCGGTAAGGTCCATCAGTACGTGAAGAAGGGCAGCGCGCTGCTCAGGCCATGTACCAGCCACTTCCTTGCTCCATGGGCGGTAGTTGGCCACATGCAGCATGGCTTCGTAGCAGGCCGTCGGTACAGGGGAGGGAGCTTGTCGCGCCGCGTGGCCCAGTACCGTAGCCACGTCGGGATGGAGGTAAAGCGGCGCAAGGGACGGCGAGACGCGCAGCGTAACGCCGGGGAGCGGTGGCTCAGACGGCGTGTCACGCACATAGGTCCACAGTTCTGCGTGTGAAGATGGCGTTTCAGGTAGCGACACGCTGCGCCAGCCCAGCCACGCCTGGACACAGTCAGCCGCGACAGGCCACACAGGCGAGGATTGGTCCGTTGCGTGGAACGAAGAGAGCAGAGTCGGTACCAATTCGGGTATCACAGCAACCTGGACCAGAGCCGCACACCACACAAACTCGTTTTCACGGAGACCCGCGCTCGTGCGGTCCTCGTCCTGGTCGAGAAATTCGTGGGCCAACGCACTGGCTAAGGCCCAGCCCATCGTGGCATGCGTGCCCAACAGGGACTGTGCATGCTCACCTAGAGTGAGAATGGGGGTGCTATTGGGCGTCGTGTGAGTCGATAGACCGGTCATGCGCAGACTCAGTACCACGATCGCACGCACGTACCGCGCGCGCACATACGCCGGCGACGCATGGTGTGTCGCTCGCTGCAAGAGCCATTCACACACTTCTCCTAGACGAAGCAAGTCATCCACGTGTGCGATACCCGTGAGGAAAGCCCCCAGCACGTGAAAATGCACAGCATCCTGCGTCGACTGCGTGAGAAGAGTGCGCACCACATCCACAAGACAGGGCGATTGCGGCAGCGCTAGCAAAATGTCAGAGGCCTTGGTACGCTCTTTCTCATGTAATGAGCCAATGTGCACACAGGCTAGTTCGACCTGCTGGCATACGTCGGTGAGATCTTCCTCATGACACTGAGCGGGCGCCAATGTGGCCATGCCGAACGAAAGAGACGCACGCCCACGTAAGACCGAGTGGAGGTTGGAGGAAGGGACCGCCTCGTTACGTCATCGGCGGAGCGGAGAATCTCCCATGTCACCGATATAATACGCCCTCGTCCGTGCTCGGGCCTTCTTTCCTCCCACCTTGCCACTTGCTATCATGTTCGCCCTTGTTTCTCGCCGCACTGCCTCGATGCTTCCCCGCATGGGTGTGCGTGCCAAGCACACCCTTCCTGAGCTGCCGTACTCCTACGGTGCTCTGGAGCCTGCTATTTCAGGTCAGATCATGGAAGTGCACCACGCTAAGCACCACCAGACATACGTCAACGGTCTCAACAACTTCGAGACCCAGACGGCTGAGGCCCTTGCGAAGGGTGATGTGAAGAAGGCCATCTCGCTCCAGCGTGGCCTCAACTTTAACGGCGGTGGCCACATTAACCACTCGTTGTTCTGGAAGAACCTTGCCCCGACGTCGCAGGGTGGCGGTCAGCTCGACAGTGGTGAGCTGCGCACTGCCATTGACCGTGACTTTGGCGGCCTGGAAGAGATGAAGAGCAAGTTCAACGCGGCCCTCGCTGGTATCCAGGGCAGTGGTTGGGGCTGGCTCGGCTACCATGCCGAGAGCGGCCGCCTCGATATCATCACGACGGCCAACCAGGACCCGCTTGTGTCGCACACGCCCATTATCGGTGTGGATGCTTGGGAGCACGCATTTTACCTGCAGTACAAGAACGACAAGGCCACCTACTTCAAGAACATTTGGAACGTGATCAACTTTGAGGAGGCCGAGAAGCGTCTTGTCGCTGCGAAGCAGTAGATGACTACGTAGCTTAGGATCGACGTGTGGATATAATCATCTGGGGCAGACTGCGAGCAGGCTGTCGGATGAGGCGGTGTCCTCTGCCGAAGCGCAGGAGGGGAGCGTCATCCGGTGCGCCTGTCCTCTCTTTTGGTGAGGCTGTGCGCGGTCGAGCATCGTCGGTCTGGGCGGCCTGTTCTAGTTCGTGCTCAAGGGGTAGAGGCAATATGGACGAAGTATCTCCGAGGCCCCAGTCGTCCTGGAACGCATAGTTCGCCTGGCGGATGTGGGCACGCTTTGACACGTAAGGCGACGGACGCTCAGGTATGGCCCACGAGTCGTCCGAGCTATCCTCATCGACCTCGCGTGTGCGCTTCTTTTGGCGCGCATGATCTGCCTCGACCATGTCGTAGAACCATTGGAGCCGGATTTCAGGCGTCTCGACAAAGTTCGATGGACGCATATCGCCAAAATAGCCCGGCTGCTTGGGATGAATGGCGCGTCGCGTCCAGTCACATAATTCCCAGATACTACCGTGGTACTATGATGATGCTTGCTCGGCCCGCAGACGCTCTGTGCGCTCCTTGTTCCGCCTCGACAAGATGCGCACAGTGCGTTCCTTTTCCATCTCAGTCATGTCGTGCCAATTGGGGATGCGAGACATGGTCTGTCGTAAGCATGAGAGTCGAGACGTACGCCATCCGAATTGACCTGCTAGGTGAGCAGAGGACGTACGTACCACAATGGGGCCTAGTTGTTCAAACTGGATAGTGTCATGGAGCTGTGCCTTGGGCGCGTCCGACGCGGACGGCAGACCCAGAGGCTGTGGGGCGTCAGACTCGGTCATAGTGGGGGTGTGGAGAAGAAATGCTACAGTCGACTTAGCTAAAAAAGTACAGGGAGCGCTTAATTTCCGACACGTCGAAATCGCCCTTTTTGGGAATGGGAGGCAGCAGATCTGCTAGCTCATAGAAGCCATTCGCATCGCGCTTAGCCCAGCGATTCAGGCTGGTGATGTCGAGTGGTGTATCCTGCTCGTCGTTTTCGGCCTCGTCGCTCTCTGCGGCCTTGGCAGCGCGCTTGGAGCGGCTCTTGGCGTCATAGTGGAGCGACGAAGCTGGCACTTTGTAGCCCTTGTAACGGTGCAGGAACTCGTCACGTAGGCGCACGAGAATGTCCTGCGAGTGTAAACGTACAAAAGTATCGCGAATAATATCGCCCATGGTATCAATGTCGCAGGCATGCGTCCAGTAACTGTCGTGTACGCTGGCAAATACGAGACCGGCCGAATGGCATTCGAGCGCAGTCAAGTACATATGCGTGGCATCAAGGGAGTGAATGAAATTCGGTGGGAATGCCGAGGCCTGCTTGGCCGTATTGACCTCAAAGTGCTGGTTCGGGTCGCGAATGTACACCGACTGCACAGCTGTCATGATCTGGTTTTTCTTAATCCGGCGATAGGGCTGCACAATCGGCAGACCCAGCGCCGTCGTCCAAATGACCGAGGTCATTTGCTCGCGGGCCTCGCGCGTCGTAGTGGCCGTGTGCTGCTTGGCCTCAGACGTGCCTTTGGGGTCCGACATGTTGCGTCGCTTTTTCATTTTCATTTGGGCATACTTCACACGCTCAGGGGGAATACTCTTGGAAATTAGGCGTGCCGTCATTGTAAGCCAGTCCTGTATCATATTCGCGCCAGAAAACAGGTCACCGATGCATTCCATGATAGCTTTGGCCAGGTACGATGCAGAGATCCACAGGTCTTCCACGGGCGTATCCCCACGATCGGCCAACTGCCGCATCACCTGGTTCTTGGCACCAATATACGTGACACCGTACACCGTCGTCATGACTGTCTGCTTGACGACTTTGCGTGTAATTTTCCCGCGCAGCTTTTGGGCGATTTCGTCGCCGGCCACAGCATCGCGCTCCAATTTCGCAATCACCAGCTCAGCCACACCAGTGTAGACATCCGCAGGGCGGTCACCGCCACGGAGGTTGACTTGCTTGGCACCCTGCAAGTCGCCACCCAGAGCAGCGTAGTGTTGTAGACCATTGCATGTGCCATCCTGGTGCACAGGCATTTGCGATGGGAACGCCTCGGGTCCTTCTGGGTATTCCCATGCCTTGTAGAGCTCAAAACACGTGGCTAAGCATTGCCATGGGTCATCGGCCTGGAGCCACCAGCGCTCACCACCCAGAGGGTTTGTGGCTGCATCATATATCTGTGCTTTGTGGTCATCCGTAAACTTTTCGCGCTCGGCGAAGCTCGCCTTGTCGTAGCCCCAGACGTTGGCGAGGTGGATACGCAGCCACCGGTAACCCGCCTGGCCCAAAGGCTTGGCATCGGCAAACTTGAGCAGGCCACGGCACAGATCATTGCCAATGTGATTCAAGTTCGGAGGAATCGGATACGCTCGGCCGCGGAAATCCATATTGTGAGGGAAATAAAAGCGCTCATTCAAAAAACAGTTGGCAATTTCGAGCTTGTAATTGACGTCACAGCGCTGAGAATGGTTGGCCGAACGCAGCGAGTTCCACTTGCGCAGCCGTTGGAGGTACAGGGCCTTGGCCTTGATATCGTCAGGCGGAGGCCTCTCGGGCTCAGGGTCCGTCGTCTCAGAGGGTGGTAAGTCGGCGATGGCCTCGCCCGAGTTCCATACCTGCAGTACCACGTCGAATACCTCCTTGTTAATGTTCCAGGCCGTATTTCCTAATACATCGAGACCAGCAAAGATGACCTCGAGGCCATTGTTTTCTGAAGCCGCACGCAAGTACGAATTTTGCTCGACCGAGTCCTTGAAACGCATCGCGCTTGTTCGCACAGAAAAGTAGCCGCCTGAATCGTGCGAAAGCCAAGGCCGCGGTGGAACCAGCATCGGCAGCCACCGTGGATGCAGCGTCTCACGGACCGATCCCTTTTCTAGACGCTCGGAAACCACTTCGTTTAAGCGGATCACTCCGAGCTTCTTGCCTTGTATGTATTCGTAGGCCGAGTAAAAGGCCGGCTGTTCCTCTTCCCAAAGTTCGCCATCTCGGTCATATGCCTTGCGGTGCACAGTGGCCACATCCATCAGGTGCTGTACAAGGAAGCCACCGACGCGCGCCCGAGTGAGCTGCGTCCACTTCGGAATGTTGGACTCCATATTGCTTTCTCGGCATCGGTCATGCCAAGCCTTGAGGTCACGGCGCACAGCCATGTCGAGCAGATTGCGCTTGCCTAACCTTTGCTGCACAGCGCGGGCCTGGACAAATATTTCGGGGTGCTTGTTCATCATGACAGCACTGTATTCCGTCTCGACAGCCTTGCCGATCGAAATGAGAGCGCGGGTTGACTTGATCCCGTCTGCCACGCCATTCACGCCTTGCATCCGAAGCAGCTCCAGGATGACGAGCATGGCCATTTTGGAGGGAGGTAGCAGGCAGAGGTACGGATATAGCTGAGACTCGAGCGTAGTGGCCACCTTGTGCTCAGTCTGGCGCCCGATGCGCTGAATATCCTTGCGAAGCGCCTCTTCGACTTTTTGGTACCAGTCCCACATCCACGCTTGCAGGGTTTTGTTTTGGAACGGGCCATTATCGATGCCGAGCTCCTGCAAGTTTTCTGTGTCGTGCTCCAGGCGCTTGCGTGCAGCGTCGAGGGCCGAGTGTTCCAGCCATTGTTGACGTTCGTACAAGTCTGACGAGCGCCGGCGAGACTGTTCCATCGTGGCCAAACTCTCTTGCAGGGTCTGCAAATTGAATGGCTTGACCATAGTATCCGTCACAGCGTCCTTCTTGAGCACCGGACGAATGTGCCGGTCTTCCGTACCCACCTCTGTCGCGTCGTTCTCAGCGGCTGTTCGCTGTTCGCTGGTCGTGAGAACCTGTTCAATTTTGTCCAGTTCTTCCTGCGCTCTTGCATCGCCCAGCTTCGTGGCGGCCGAGCGGAAATGAGCGAGCAACACAACAGTGCTGACTTGCGACTCATCGGGTGCAGCAGATGCCTGACTTTGGCCGGTAGAGGGTAGACGTAGTTGCCAAACAGAAGATGAAAACACGGCATCGAGGGACACGCCAAGGGTCCGGATATCTTGCAAAAGGTGCTCGAAGGTCGGCTTTCCGGAGGGATACAAATCCAGGGCCTCGAGGTGAGCGATGCCCGTGGCCATGGCAGCAATCGTCGAAGCGTCAGGCTGTGGGTCCAGCGGAAGAGGACTTTGGGCCATCATATCTTTCCACAACTGCCAAGCATAATTGACCCATACTTTGGTATCGGTGGTGTCTGGGTGAGCGGCCTTGTTGAAGTAAGCTTGCAGCATGGCGTTGTAGGACCACAGCTTGAGTGGTACAACGGGCGAAGTGTGCACGTTTATCTCGCCGTTTCGTACCTCATACACCTCTTTTAGCCGTGTGTGTGCGTCCGACCGCATCTCCTGCATGAGTTTGTGAGCGCGAGAAATCAGGCCCGAAGACAAGCAAGCCTGAAAGAGTGCGTATGTTTCGACATTTCGGGAGGTAGGAAAGTAGACTTCGTCGATATTCACTCTTTCCACGCTTTCTGGTGACGTGCCCACCAGGTCTGCCTCGCCGTCTGGCATCGCACCGCGCCGACGAAGCGACGCGTGTCGGTCACGTACGTCCATTGGCAAGGGTGTGGGCAGATGTGTATAAGAGTGCGAATTGGCATGGAGATATGGTTCGTGCACGGCCGCATGCTGTGCGATGGCTCTGGACGTCGAGAAGGCCAAAGCCAAGGGTGGCGCAAGCGCTGGCGTGCGGCGCGCCCATCTAGCATGTGCGCCTAATTTATTTGCTCTGCACGACGAGCGCACAGTAAGAGAGGCAGGTATCATGGCACAAACCTACGATGCGCACACGCCCCGAACCAAGGTACGTGTCGTTGCCACAGGCAAAAAAAGCTTCGACGTTCAGAAAAAATGGAGCCAGCCACATAGGCATTACTCAGCCACGCAGGTCACATGGCAGCCAAGTCGCGCGTGACCGGCGCCCTGCTCCCTGGTTCATGGAGCCGCCGGTGTATGGCAATTTTCGACGGTACTATGGCATGCGCCGGGCGCGCGCTGTAGGCCATGAAGGAAGCGTGGCTGTGCGTGCAGATGGTGTGGATGAGCGTGTCCTGGCACTGGTGGCATGGTGCAAAGCACACGCTACTCGCATTCGGCGGATCGAGCGTGTTCTGGACGTCGGATGCAATGCGGCAAAGCCTCTGCTGGAACTGTGTCAGTTGCTTGACCCGCCGCCCACACAGGCTGTAGGTGTAGATATAGATGCGCATCTCGTGGCGCAGGCTCGTTCTGCTTTGCGCCGTGCATGGTCTCAGCGGCAGCCGGCTGCCACTAGCACCTCGATCGAGGCGATGCACTACTTCCCTACATGCTTCACGTCGCTGATGGGCCAGCTGCCGCTGCCCAGCTCCCGTGCATCGTTTCCCACCAATGTAACGTTCGTCGCACAAGACTGGATGGATGGGACGGTAGCTGCGCAGTACGACCTGATTCTGTGCTTGTCCCTGACCAAGTGGATCCACTTGCACCACGGTGACGAGGGTCTTGTGCGCTTCTTTGGGCGTATTGTACAGAGTCTACGACCGGGTGGGATTGTGGCGATGGAGATACAGCCGTGGCAGTCATACAGTCAGGCCCGCTCGTTATCGCGCTCACTGCGTGTCAGTCATGCACGACTTCGAATTCGGCCTGACGACATGGAGTGGATTTTGTGTCTGCTGGGTATGACATCGCTGGGTCCCATCGCCCAGGGCGCCGGCTTTGGCTTCGTTCGATCCGTGTGCGTGTTTCAGGCGCCACCGACGCAAGTGGAGCGAATCCCCGCGTGCTTCGGTTGGCCTTGGGTGGAGCGCCGTCCCAACAAACTCGCTCCCCCCACTCCCAGGTAGGTCGTGTGTGCATGGCGGCTTGCCGACTGCCGTGGTACCATGCAGCCTCTGTCTGTGGATGTGTTTCACAACTATGCCGATACACTTTGGAGTAAGGATCAGCAAAGGGCACTGGCAGCCATAGCCGATGCGATCATTGCGCCACTTACGCCTGAGGAAAAGGACGCCTTCCTACGTGGCCAGCCATCGGAGGAGCGAGCACGCGCGGCGGTATTGGCCGACATGAAGTTTACAGACTTGCCTGACGGCATCAACTTGGTGGCCATGCATGTCACGCTGACCGTGTCCTATACGCTGCGCCTGCTTATGTCGTCGTTGCTGACGGCGTTATCGACACGAGCCGGGTGCCTGGCCTTGGTGGGCCGCCTGGGTCCCGTGTGGGAGGTAGATGGCCCATCGATCCGGCGCTTCCTTGCATCGTGGCGCCGCTCGCCAGTCCAAGTAATCCGGATGGGTGAGTTTGGCTTTCGCGCTTTGACGCTCGCTGTGTTTTACCGGCACATGAGGTCAGCGGCCGAGGCGATCGGATACCCGTGGGGCCCGACGGACGATTGGAAGACGCCGCCCAAGGCGGATCGGCAGGAAGCGATCCCGCCCTTTGAGTACCGCTTCTTGAACGAGGAGCTGCCGTCGACGCCCACGGAGGCGCCGGTGGATCTGCACACGGACGTTGTCATTGTCGGCTCAGGCTGCGGTGGCGCCGTCGTAGCCGCGTACCTCGCTGAGCGTGGGCTCAAGGTCGTGGTCGTGGAAAAGGGCATGTACGTGAGCCCCGACGAAATGCCCCAGACACAGTCATTCGGCCTCGACCAGATGTTTGAGCGGCTGGGCTTCGTGCCGAGCTCGAATCTTTCGTTGGCGATCCTGGCCGGCAGTGGCTTTGGAGGTGGCTCGACGATCAACTGGGGCGCGACACTCATGCCGCGCCACTACCTGCGCGAGGCGTGGAGCCAAAGGTTCGGCATGCCATACTTCCAGTCGTCGCTGTTTTCCCATGATCTGCATGCCTGCGCCCGCCGTATGGGCACTACGGACGACATCACGCACAACCGCGCCAACTCGCTGCTGATGCTCGGCGCGCATCGCAGTGGGCAGCCGGCGCAGGTCGTGCCGCAGAACAACGGTCACCGCCCGCACTACTGCGGCAAGTGCACGTTTGGATGCACGGCAGGCCACAAGCAGGGCACCGTCATGACATGGCTGCAGGATGCCGCCCAACACGGCGCACAGTTCCTAACGCATTGTGAGGTCGATCGCGTGATCATGGACCGTGGCCGCGCTACGGGTGTGGAAGCGACGGTGCGTGACCAGCAGCGCGTTCGCGTCCATGGCCGTCGCGGAGTCGTTGTGTCGGCTGGCAGTCTGAATACGCCTGCGATTCTGCTGCGTACACCTGCGCTTCGCCGCAACCAGGAGATCGGCAGGCACCTGCATTTGCATCCTGTGGCATTCGTGCACGGCTTTTACGACAAGCCCGTGCGCCCGTGGCAGGGCGCCGCGCTCACGACGGTCTCGAACGCGGCGGAATTCGTCGATCCGCAAGGCTGGGGCGCCAAGATCGAGGTCATGGCGTCGGCTCCGGCGCTCTATTGTGCGCTGCTGCCGTACCACGACCATGTCGAGCACAAGTCGCTGGCGTTTCGCTATCCGTACAGCTACACGGCTATCGTGATTGTGCGCGACCGAGATGCTGGCCGTGTCAAGCTCGACCGAGCGGGCCGGGCCCTGGTCGAGTACTCGCTCAGTGCGTTTGACCACAAGAGCCTGCTGGAAGGCGTGAAGCGCGCCATCGAGATTCACCTGCACGCAGGTGCATCGATGATTGCGACGAGTCAAACTGGCGTGCCGGTGTACACGTGTCCGCCGAGGCAGGAACCCATGGCGAGCCACGATGAGATGGCGTCCATACCTGGCCGCTACGAGCTGGACGATGTGCCCGCGCAGGGTCAGGCAGAGCACCCGTCCCTCCAGGCGTTCCTCCAGTCCGTGGAGCGTGTTGGTTTCGGCCCACAACGCGGTGCGATAGGCTCCGCGCATCAGATGGGCTCGTGCCGCATGGGCGCTCATCCCGCGTCGTCGGCCTGTGATCCACATGGACGCGTTCGTGGTGCCGAGAACCTATGGGTCGCGGACGGCTCGGTGCTGCCCGAGGCGGCCGGTGTGAATCCCATGCTCACGATCCTCGGTACGTCGATGGGCATTGCTCGGCACATAGCTGAAGACCTGGGCGTGGCTCGACCCCAGGACCCTTCGTCCTTGGACGCCGCGCCACGTGCTCATTTGTAGCCAGTCGCTAGATCGACCCCACCCTCGTTCGTTGCCTCCACATGGCACCGTGGGGACAGGCGCTCGTGCCGAGGGTCGAGGCGCTGCCGACGCGTGATCCATGGGCATGGGCGCTGGCTGTCGCACGAACCAATGACGAAGAGCTGGCTGTGAAGGACGCGCTCCAAGTCGCTGTCAAGGAGGCGCGCGCACGCTACAAAAAAGACGCAGCGGTGCGCCTGGCGCGCATGATGGCCGAGTGCCGCTTGAACGCAGAGCGAGATGCCCGGGCGCTCGCGGTCTTGGTGCCACTATGTCCGCCCACGATAGATGCGGTGCCGTTTCTTGCGCCGGTGGCCGTGGACGCTTTGATGGTCGATGGCCCGCACCTGAGTGCATGCTGGAAGTGTGTGTGTCATATGGCCGAGCACACGCCCAAAGAGCTCATGATCATGTGGCCGCACCTCGTACCAAATGACGAGCACGAAGGCATATTCCGGTCGCCGCTTCGCACAGCCGATGCATGCCGGCTGCTGTCGCTCGTGTTGGAGCACGCCGCTGGGTCATGGGCGATGGCACGCGATAAATCCCATGCACGTCCTGCCACTTTCACCTCGCATTCCGAACGGATCGGTGCCTATGTCGTGCATACGCGTGCAGCTCTGGCAGCGCGCCTCGGTGCTTCCTGCGATGCTGCTGCGGTGCTGGCATGCGTCAGGGCCTTGGTGAGCTATGCGCCCGATGCAGCGCTGCACACCTCGCATGAAAGTGTGCTACGGGCGCATATCGAGCCGTGGTGTCATGCAAGCGAGCCGGAAGCGTGCGTATATGCGTATGCCATCTTGTCTCTATGGCCTCAGCCGCCGATCGATGCCGTACCGAAGCTCCTGCCTCACGCGCCAAAGGTGCCCTATGCCTGGGACGTCATCGCCGCGTATATCGACATGGGCCACGAGGTCCCATGGGGACAGATGCTTCCCCTCTTGCTCCAGACGTCCTGTTGGACCCCTTGTCACGCTCATGTGCTCGTATCGATCCTGAAGCGAGCTAAGGGTGCATACGCCGCGGAGTTCTGTGTCCTCATGACGCAGCTGCAGCAGGATGCTCGGGACGTGGCTTGCCACGTATGGCCAGACTATGTGGTGGCCACGCGCACTGACGCAAGTGTGCAACTTCTCGAGCCTTTGCTGCAGCACAGCGAAGCCGACATACGTGCGCGCGCCATTCGTGCTTTGGGCGTGCTCTATACCCGAGAAGAGGCACCACGGTCCTTGCTGACGTCCCTGCATGCATATATCCGCCTCGTGTACGATGCGGCGATCCTCGTGCGCATACGTGCCGCCTGGGCGTGGGCGAACGCATGTGCGTACTCGCACGATATCGCGCTCTACGAGGCCATGCTGCACGGCCTAGACGATGATGACCGCGTCGCTGTGCACGCAGTGCGGGGTCTTGGATGCTTGTTGCCCCACATGCCCTGGCCTATGTACCAAGAAGGCGTGCAATGCGCGTGTCATGTTTTAGAACACAGTCGCACGCCCAAAGTGCGGTGGAATGCCGCCACCTGCGTATCACGCGCGATGGAACACAAGTGGTCGGAGCCGACGCTTTCCCTCTGTGTGTGGCACTTGGCACACGCTCTTGGGCAAGATGCGACGTTCAAAGTACGGCGTGTGGCGGCGCAGGCCCTGCAGGCCGTGCCTGAAGAGGTCATGACACACGTATCGCCCTCGGCCCAATCAGCGCTGCGCGAAGCCGTCACGCAAGCCGATACCCACTTGACAGCCCAGATGCACGAAGCATCGTTTGCCGAGGCGCAGCTGCATGGTCATGCATGTGTGGCCTATGTACAGGCACTACGAAAACGCATAGCCAATCTTTAGATCTCGGAGGCGAACTGCAGGCGCCATGATGACAGCATTCGACGCGCCAGTACTTGGGCACGCTCCAGTCCCATGTTGCCGTACGTGAAGGGCGCGAGATAGTGGAACATGGCCACGAGCGACAGCGCCACGATAAAGGCCACCGGCTGGGCGAGCTGTGTGTACCGCCGGCGCATGGTGGGACGCAGCTGCTCGGGCTGCAGCGCAGGGCCTGCAGGACTCAGCGGCAGATCAATCGAGCGGCTCGTCACAAAGTCCAGCACACCACCGAGCACCAAGACAGAGCATGCGTGAGCAGGCAAGTAGTGGTGGATGAACAGCTGGCGATGCATCAGGAAAAAGGGCAGGTAGTGACACGCCCATGCATAGACGAAAAAGCCCGTGGTGTGTAGGTATCGCGACCGATCCGGCGTGCTGAGATAGTACAAACCGCGGCGGCGACACAAGAGATCGGTGATGAAGATGGAGACGAATGCCAGCACGGCCAGCGAGCTCGTCCACCAGCTCACGACGTTGCCCAGGAACGCCACCTGCTCCCGGGTGGCTTCCTTGGTCCAGTATGACACAATATCGTACATGATCGGCCACGACTGGGGGCGGCTGTCATAGGGGTGCCTGTCGGTCAGCTGGTTGTTGTGGGACAGCATGGTACTCTGCAGCTCAGTGTACTTGCGCCAGAAGTTGCGCTTCTTGGGCGCAAGTGGCTCTTGAGAAATGTCCGAGCGCGACTCGTACAGCGGCGAGGCCGGGTCAGGGTACACGTCCATGGCGTTCCACAAATTGGTCTTGTCCTTGGGGTGCTTGTTGCCGTTCACCTCCAGTTGCTGGAAACCCCAGTCGGGGAGTCGCTGATCCGAGTGCGTCCACATCGCCACGCCTGTGCTGTTGTGAATCAGACGGACGGAGTCCACACGCGTGCGCCATATGACATCGTCGTTCTTGATGCCGTCGATGCTGACGCGGAATACGGTATCCGCCACCGTCTCTTCGTCCGCCTCGTCAAAGGTGTCGGCCGGCACGGTCGTAAACTCCATGTTGGTCGGCATGAGCGGCGAGGCGACGTCGTGAGAGCGGAGGTACGAGCTCGTGTTGACGTGCAGCAGGCGAATGTACTGGTTGTGGTGGATGACACGAAGCGTCTCGTTGAAGGAGCCGTCTTCATTGTCGACGGGATCCAGCGGCAAGATCTGCCACTGGTTGTTCGCGTCCTGGTGCTCATACGCCGTCACTTGCTGGCCCTGCGACGAAATGCGGCCGTCCTCGTACTCGAGTGGGTACTTGTCCGCATGCGAGTGCAGATAGGCATTGATGCCGCGGTGACGAAGCGTGATGGTGTCGAAGGCATGCAGATCGATGGGCGACTGGAGGAACTCGTTGCCGCTCAGCGTTTGCTGGAACTCGTTACTCATGAACGTGTCACCCGAGCCTGTCTGTGTGAGGATCTCAAAGTGAATGTAGAAGAAGCCGAGGTATACCAGGAAAGGCAGGATAATGAGGCACATGGCACGAGCGCAGAAATGCTTGACAAAGACGCGCATGGACAGACCGCGTCGGATATCCAGCAGATTCCACAGATCCAGGATGACGGCACCGCCAATAGTAGCAAACGTGAGCACACCGACCATCTTGCACGAAATCGTGCATGCCAGGCTCACACCTGTCAGGGTGAGCCACGTCCACCAAGCCGCCTTGAAGGGGTTGTAGCGTTGGGCATAGAACCGAATGTAGCAGTACAAGCTGCACAGCATGAACAAAACAAGAGGGGCATCCAGAAGAATCAAGCGAGACTGCAAGACGTGGCCATTGTCCGCGAGAATCGCGAGCGCCGCCACGATAGACATGAGCGACGAAACACCCGTCTCGCGCAGGATTTGGAAGACGAGCGGAACTTGCAGAGAGCCGACGATGGCCAGCAGCAGCCGAATCATGCGATACGGCACATTATGTTCCACGTACGAATCACCGATTTCATCAAACTCAAACTTGCCGTCAAAGCCCGCAAGCCACGCCATGGCCGCAATCATGAGCTTGGCGAGCGGAGGATGCACATCGAAGAAGTACTCGCGCTTGATGTAGTAGGAGGCAAATTTTCCAAAGTGCACTTCATCAAACACCACTTCGTCCGGGTAGTGGATGAAGATGACACGCACGAGGAGTGCTGCGATCAGCAACGCGAGAGTGATGCCGGCATTCACCCAGGCAGAATAGCGCGACCCTACCTGGACGGGGGTATGTGGCACGCGATCATTCTCCGTGCCCTTTTTGGTAAATTTGGCCTGCACTGAAGAGGCAGGCGCCGTCCGACGACGCAGTTGGCTGGCGGCCTCTGACACCATCGTGGCAGCACACGTCGTCATCCGCTCACGCCGCCAGGGCTCGCTTTTACGTCACGTGCGGACGAAAGCGGCGCACGTACCGAGCCAGGCCCTGCCTCCACCCACCATGTCGCTGCATCGTCTGGCCGCGCGTGATGGGCGCGTAAGGGTGGAGGTGTGTGCGTATGGCCTGACGATCCACCGGATCGAGGTGCAGCGCGAGGGGAACACGTTCGATGTGCTAGCGGGGCCGGAAGATGCGGCGGAACACAGAACGCTCGGTCGTCGCTTTTACGGGCAAGTCGTGGGGCGCTATGCGAACCGCCTGCCGGCTGGCACATGGGCATGCCGCGATGGCACGCTCCAGCTGGCCGAGTGGGGCGGCGCAGGCGTCAGTCATCACGGTGGGCCGCCGCCGTCTTTGGCTGAGCAGGTGGGTGGCCCCTGGGACTGTGTCACGTGGGTGCACATACCACGTCCCAGCATGTACACACAGGCCGAGTGCGATGTGTGGGACGCGTGGGCCTGCTTTGTGCACGAGTCGCCGGCCGGAGATCAGGGATACCCGGGTCGTGTGCGTGTCGAGGCGCTGCTGGGCGTGCGGGCGGGCGTCTCGTCGTGGGGCCAGGTGCATGTGGAGTACCGCGCACGGATCGAGGACGAGGCGTCTGCGACGCCGCTCAACGTGACGCAGCACTGGGGCTTTTATCTGGGCACGTCAGAGCCGGCGACGGTGGACGGCCATACATTCCGCCTTCATTGCGATGCGGTGCACCGCCTTGTCCTCGATGAGCGCGGCGTGCCGACCGGCGCTGTCGAGGCATGTGCAGGCACGCCGTACGACTGGACGCAGCCCGATCAGCAGATCCGACCCGATGCCGACTACGACCACTTCTACGTATGGGGTGCGAGGCGTGATGCAGACGCGCCTATCGCGACGCTCTGCGGCTCAAATGGCCTGGCGCTTGTGTTCCGGACGAATCAGACGGGTGTGCAAATGTATGTGCCGCCCGGGCCCACCGGTGCGCACAAGGCCCTGCACCCAGCGTATGGTCCGCATCATGCCGTGTTTCTGGAATGGTCGGCTCCACACGCCACGTTTTTGCGGCCGGCGTTGCAGGCCTGGGCGGGGGGCGATACGTGGCTTCGACAGGGCCACATGTATCAGAATTACGTCACCATGGATATAGAACCACATCATCATCAACCAGCCTAACAGTCTACGAATATACACAGGATCACGAGTGGTTGGTCACGCGGAGGGATGAGGAGTCATGCGGAGCGTACCAGTGCGTGGCCTGGTGCTCGGGGAAGCGAAACGAGGCCGAGCGGCGCGGCGTGCTGACGCCGTACAATCCGTCGTCCGAGTGCATGTCGTTTTCGTCACCGTGGACCATGGTCTTGCCATCGATCGTGTTGGTGTACACAGACTCGATATCGTCGCCCGTGTAGGTGTCGCGAGCCTCGCCCGTGCCGCCGTAGTGGTCAGCCGCAGCGTCCGTGGTCGTCACTTCGGCGCCACTGGAGCGCTGGACGCCACCCAGGTACGGGTACGAGTAGTGCGAGTCCTGCGATGGCACGGCTGGGTATGGGTTGGGCATCTCGCCGTCGTACGTCGCGAGATAGTTGTCAAACATACCGTGCTCCTGCGGCGCATACGACTGTGCGGCCGAGTACGACGCGGGCATAGCACTGCCAGCGGACTCGTACGCCGAGCGCGGACCGCGAACCTCATGGCGCTCGTCCGTGCCGATCGAGCGGCCCCCCGCCGACGCGACTGAGAGAGGCGTGCCGGCATGGCCCTGCATGGACGACGAGCCGAGACCGCTCTCAGGACTTTCAATCACTTCGCGCAGAGGACGCTGGAGCCACAGCGACGAGACGGGTGGCGCCGACTCAGGGTCGTCGCGCAGCACACCGTTCGAGCGAAGCTCAGCAATCTTCTGGGACTCGCGGCGCTTGCGGTACGCGTACAAGCCACCCACCACGGCACCGACGGCCAGCGCACAAGCACCCAGCACGCCACCGGCAATGGCACCAGGGCTGCTGTTCGACGACTGGCCCTTTTGCTCGTTCTGATGCGCGTCCTGTGCTGGCTGATCATCGTGGGCAGACGAGTCGTGCTGGCTGTCCTGGTCGTGGCCATCTTGACCTGGGCTCTGGCCCTGGTTAGGAGCCGAACCTTGGTTCTGAGCACCGCTGTGGCTCTGGTCGTGGCCCTGGTTGTCGTGGTGGTGTTGCGCCTGAGCGGCACGCGACGCCTCGGCGCTCGCCATGCTAGCCGAGGCGCGGCTAGCCGCCGACGCACGGCTGGCTGACGCACGGCTCTTGCTCTTGCTCTTGACCGACGCAAGGGACCGCGACTCCTTCGGAGTGGGCAGACGCGACATGTTGGCGAGGGGACGAGGCGACGGCCTCGCTTCCTTCTGTGACGAGGCCGTCGAGTCGGACGTGTACTGCGCCGTGGCTGCTTCCCTCGAGTGGCCCATCAGCTGCTGCGTCACGCGCCCCGACACAATGGCCGACATCTTGTCTGTCCAGCGGAAGCCCATCACATTGTCGCGCGTCTCCATGTACATGATCATGGGCTCGGATGCGTCCCGGTTGGCACCACCCCGCTTTTCGAGACCGAAGGGCGTGCTCTGGTGCTGCTGACCGAACGCCACGACGAGGATGTCGTTGACCATCACCGCCGAATGGTACGCCCGCTTCGAGGGGCGCGGACCGTCACGCGGAGGCTCCTTGTACTGCACCTTGGACCACTTGGCAGGCGTCTGCGAGGCATCCAGCACGTACATCTCGTCTGTCGGCTCCTTGCTGACCGAGTGGCCGTGCGTGCCGTGCCTCTTGTAGCCACCGTACATGTACACTTTGCCATCGCTGGCGTGTACAGCCGAGTGACCCACGCGTGGCTCGGGAATATCGCCCGATGTAATCCAGCGCGACCAGTTGCCGGACGCGAGGTCGAGCGCCCAGAGGTGCTTCATGCTCGCCAGCTTCCTGTCCTTCGTGCGACCGCCGATCAAGAGGTACGGCTCCTCCGTGTGCTTGGTCTTGCTGTTGTGGATGACCGGCATCGACGTGGCGGCATAGTCGATCACAGGCACTTGGTCGAGCGATGCTTCGTACGCGTACGCCTCGACACCCGCGTGCTTCATTTTCTTGGGCATCGTGCACTGTTGGTCCATCACATCGCCAATCTGAATCTGGTCTAGCGACGAGGCCGACGTGCTCTTGTCGTGCTTGTCAGGGTGGCACTCCTTGTCCCAGTCCTGGCCGCCGAGCACGATCATGGACAGGTCGTGCCCGCCCTTGAAGTTGACGCCCGTGAAGGCAGCCTGTGCGTGGGCGCGACGCGTCAACTTGGTGCCGTTGGTCTGGATGTCGCGCCACGTACCCACGATCGTATCGTTGTGCCTCTCGAGCGTGTACGTGTACAAGACCGCCTGGTCTGCACAGTTCTCCGTCTTACCGCCCATGAGCCAAAGCGTGTCGGCCAGGTGGCCGTCCGTCGCGCCACACACGCTTGTCGAGACACGCGACGCCGCATAGGCCGTCTTGGGTGCCGGCACACTCGACGTGCGCTGGTGGTGCTTGAGCCACGGCGTGGCATTGACGGACGCACGCGTGCTCTGCAGGTTGGTCAGGCCGGTCACATCGAGCAGGAGAGTCTCGTTAGACAGGCGACCTGTGTCGTCCAGCTGACCGCCCGCAAAGACAATGGCCTGAAGACCATTGAGGTATTGTGCCGTGGCGCCCCAGCGTGGTTCGGGGGTCGTGTGATCGTACTTGGACATGTTGGGGCTAGGGATGTTGTTGGATCCAGGAATGCTGCCCATGAGGCCGCCCAGCAGCGAGCCGAGACTCATATCTCCATGAGATGACGAGCCTGTCCGCTGGGGCGTGGCGACGGACGACGAAGTCGTCGAGGGAGTGTGCTGACCCGCAGCCATATCCACAATCGACGACAGAGCGTCCGTGCCGGGGAAGAGATAATCAAGGGGATCGCGAGCCGACGACGATGCACTGCGAGCGTGCAGGGCGCCGTGGTGCGGAAGAGAAGAGGCCTCTGCCGATGCGGCGATAAACGCAGCAGCGAGAGGAAGAAGCTGCACAAAATGAGCCAGCATTTTGTACGTATCCACCAGGGATCAGAAACAAAGAGGTCCAGCCTCGAAACAAGTAAACGAAAAGGGGAACGGGGTCCAGCTCCTAGCTGGGGTCGGCACGGAGGGAAATGGTGCGTGTCGCCTGGCCATCCCTGCACCTTTTTGTACGTCTGACCTGTAGATGTTGCTGCGCCGTCTTAGACGTTCCGTGGAGTCTACCGTCCTCCACACCCCTCCACTTGGCACGTCGGCGGCCCAGCGGCCCAGGCTCCGTTTCCTTGATGTGGCTGCGGGCAGCGCCGCTGGAACGCGCGCAGCTTCCAGAGCCAGGCACGCCGGCATGGACGTCGTTTCTGTGTGAAGTACTAGCAGAGGCCTTCAGTATCGCGCGCCAGGTCAATGTGAGTCTGCGGTGGGGCACGGTGCAGGGACAGGGCAAGACGGTGACCGCCTCGATTCCCTCGCTGGATCCGCCTGAATCGCCTTTGCGGCATGCGCACTGGCACTCGCGCTCTTCACTGCATTTTGTCCAAGACTCGTCGCTGACATTTGATGCATTTGAGCAGGGTCTGCTCCGTGATCACACGCGGCATGAGCAAGACTACATCGAGGCGCTCGAGCATGCCGAGTGTCTGGAGACGTTAGTGCCGGGGCTCGCGGACATCTGGCACCTGAAGTACCGTACGCCGATGTGCACGTCGAACCGCGACTTTGTCGAGCTGGTGCTGATGCTCCCGCTCCCCTCGGCGCCCCTGCCGTTCAATGTGTTTCACGAACGTGAGACCCTCCACATGCTCCGAGAGACAGGCTCGTTGCCTGGGCGCTGTGACAGGACGGCCCGCCGCTCGTTCATGGTCGTAAGTCTTCCGATCAAGCACGCCGAGTCGCCCGGGTACGTCCGCGGCTACTATGCGAGTGTCGAAGGCGTGCGTGAAGATGTGACCATGGTCCGCCCCGGCGAGCTCGGCACGCAATGGATGCTGTCAACACAGACGGAGGCGGGCGGTCTGATCCCGCGGTGGATGCAGGAGCTGGCGATGCCATCTCAGATCAAGGCCGATGTGCCGGCATTTCTACGGTGGGCCCAGGCCCAGGCTAAGCGTACATAGACACCCTATCAGAGACCGAGCAAATCGCCTTGCGGCGCAGCTGACGGGGCCGCTGGCGTCGCGGAGGGCGCGTCAAAGATGCCGAGCAGGTCATCCATGGCGTTCCCGCCTGAGGGGGCGCTCTGCGCCGAGGATGTCATGGCGGGCGTCGAAAAGGCGTCGTCGCCGAGCAGGTCGCCCAAGCTGCCGAGGCTCTGAGCCGCCGCATGTGTCGCGGTGGCGGCAGGTGCGTCGTCCGCGCCGAGATCCAAGAGGGCCTCGCTCTTCTCGCCCTGCGCCACGGTGGCAATGGCGCGCGTCCGTGCGGCCTCGTCATCCGAGAGCGCCTGGAGAGACTGCATGCCCACACGGCCATGCCCGATGAACGTCGAGGCGGGCTTGTGGTAGACGCTCGAGAGCAGGGACACCTCGCGGATCAGCTCGTGCAAGAGCGAGCGCGGCACGGTCGTGAGAGGGATGGAAATGAGGGGCGCGGGAACGAGTACGACGGCACGCGCAGCATCGGCATCGGAGCTCGAGAGTAGGCGCCAGTACACAAAGGCGCGATCGCGCAGATCGGCGTTGCTGCATTTGGACGTGGCTTTTTCTAGCACGTCTTGGACGGTGTGCTGTGCGAGTGGCGAGTCGGGCTTTTTGAGGAAGAGCTTCACGATGGCCGAGAGCGTTTGGAACTGAACGTCTGGTTCGTCGTCGACAAACTGCTCCGCAAACAGGGCGAGCTGCTCGGCGGCGTTGTCGATCTGTTCGGCGTACTCGCCGAGGATCCACACAAGCGATGCCTTCGCATCGGGCTCGTCCATCTCGTCCATATTCGCACACAGCTGCGGGATGATCTTCGTGTACTGGTGCGGGTACTTGCGGAAAATGTCCTTGACCACGACCGTCGCCTCCTGCACGACGTAACTCGCCCGCGTATGGATCAGCTCGAGCAGCACATAGACGCAGCGCTCGGCGGCCGCCTCAATCGCAATCGCACACTGGCCAATCGCGCGGATGGCGCGGCGCACAAAGTCCACGTCGACCTCGGAGGCGTACTCCTTCAGCTCGCTCAGCAGCATATCCACATTGCTTTCATTAGCAAGCCGGATCATGACATCCACCTTCTCGGTCTTGACATACGGCGGGTCATTGTACTTGCAGAAAAAGACGCGCATCTCGTTGGACAAAATGTCCGGGTACTTTTGCAGGATCAGATTGATGTTGCGCAGCGCGACCCACTGCACCTCGGGCTCGCTCGTAACGAGCGTGACCAGCGGCGGCGCCATCTTTCGCACGAGCTGCTGGACAAACTCGGGCTTGCCCGTCGACTCCATATGCACCAACACGACCTTGACGGCGCCAAGGACGACAGCGCCGTTGGCATGCTGGAACTGTGGCATGACGCGCTCACATATGTGCTCAGACTCGCGCTCATCGGCACTTCGGTACGTCGCGAGGGTATGGAGGATTGCAATACGGCCCCATTCCGTGCACTCGTTCAGCGCCACCAGCAGCTTCATGAGCACGTCCGAATTCAGCACAAACGAGGCATGCCGGCCGCCGTCCGTGAGCTGCGCCACCTCGTGGATATCTGTGAGCGCCGCGATGGCGTTGGCCACGACCATGGGATTGTTGTCCGAGATCATGTCCTTGACGCGATCGACAAACCCACCCTCGATCGCGAGCTCGGCTTTGAGGCTGAACAGCTTGGCAACACACAGCACGGCTGTCTTGCGCACGTACGGACTCTCGTCATCGAGCAAGCGGTCCAGAGGCGCGGACAAGTAGTCGATGATCTTCTCAGCACGCAGGCATCCCATCGTTCGAATGGCCAGCGCACGGACGAGAGGGTTGGGATCCTCGGTATCTTTGACAAACGTGTTGACGGCGAGAATCACAAGCTCAGGCTGCGTCTTGGCATAATTCATCAGGTACAAGTACACGAGCTTTTTCTGCTCGAGGTCCTCGGTCTGCATGTTTTTGAGCACATCGGGGAACAGGGCGGACACGTCTTTGCCGACGGTCATATTCGCGATCACCCGCTTAATCGCATCTTTTCGGCGATCACGGTACTCGCTATTCAAGTCGGCACGGAGCTCGTGGGTCTCGCCTTTGCGCTGGGCACCAAAGTAGCTCGGGAGCTGCATGGCCGACGTGCAGAAAAAACCAGCGACCCAGGATCGACGCCCCCCAGCGCATGCACCACACGCTCATACCCACTTGATTTTTCTCGAGCCGTCATCGTGCGGCCGTATGGTCTAGTAGTATGATTCTCGCTTTGGGAGAATCGAGCCTTGATTGCGAGAGGTCCTGGGTTCAATTCCCAGTGCGGCCCCTTTTTGGCCAGGCACACGCTCGTTCCCAGGCGCTCTTCTCCACACGGACATTTTTTTTTTTGCCTTGCCGACATGCCGCGAGCCGTGTCGAACAAGATCACATCGGCCCACACGCAGGCCGTGGCCGCACGCACGCAGCAGAATAGCAGCGCGACGACCAAGAATCCGATATTCAATACAGAAAAATTCGGACAGCATATCCTGAAAAACCCGCTGGTGGCACAGGGCATCGTGGACAAGGCGAGTTTGAAGCCGACCGATGTAGTGCTCGAAGTCGGTCCAGGTACGGGAAATCTGACCGTGCGTATACTGGATCAGGCCAAACGTGTGGTCGTGGTCGAGATGGATCCACGTATGGGAGCTGAGCTGACCAAGCGTGTGCAGGGCAAGCCCGAGCAGCGCAAGTTGGAGGTCGTGTTGGGCGATGTGATCAAGACGCCGCTACCGTACTTTGACGTGGTGATTAGCAATACGCCCTACCAAATTTCTTCGCCATTGGTATTCAAGTTGCTCTCGCATCGCCCGCTCTTCCGGTGTGCAATTCTCATGTTTCAGCGCGAGTTTGCGATGCGACTCGTAGCACGGCCAGGCTCGCCGCTGTGGGGACGTTTGTCGGCCAATGTGCAGCTGTATGCGAAGGTGGACCATATCATGAAAGTGGCGCGTGGCTCGTTTCGCCCGCCGCCGCAGGTCGACAGCTCCGTCGTGCGCATCGTGCCACTGAATCCGCCGCCGCCAATCCGCTTCGAAGAGTTTGACGGCCTCACACGCATTGTCTTTTCGCGGCGCAACAAGGTGCTCCGGGCCTGCTTTTTTGGCGCGCGTGGCGTTCTCGAGATGATGGAAGCCAACTGGAAAACGTACTGCGCCGAGCACCACCTGTCGACCGCCGGCGTCTCGTTCCCTGACAAGGTCGATGGTGTGCTGGAACGGCTGCAGATGAGCGAGGCCCGCGCGGCCAAACTCGATGTCGACGAGCTGCTGCAGCTTCTGGCCGCCTTCCATGATGAAGGTATCCATTTCTAGCCTATGTAGATACAAGCCATGCGTCGAGGCACATGGGCACGAGGCGCTCGTGGACGAGACAATGCAGTGCGTCCACACGGCGCGTCGAGGGGGCGCGGATGAAGCACTCCCGTAACGTGCGCAGATCCGCCTGCAGCGGCGCCTGCACCAGGGCTAGGGCCCACGCGGCCTGTGGCTGCAATGCGCCCGCGACATAGGCTGCGACGGCTTCCTGAGCCATGGGCCACTGCTGCGTGAGGTGCCAAAAGACACTGTCAAGCACATCGCGGGGCAAGAGACGCTCGCGCGAGCCGCGGATCCGCGCATCGGCGGGTGACATGTACCATGCGCGCAGGAGGTGCAGGTCATGGACAAACACGGCACGATCAGCCGCGTCGTCATGCGTGCCGGTCCACAGGGCCAGGTAGACTCGCGTAAGACGCGGCGCGTCGCGCAGCAGTGTGTCCAGGAGCATGGACGTGATAAATGTGCCGAGTTTCGTATGAGGACGGCACACGTACTGCACGAGTCTCTGTGCCTCAGGCGCCGTATCAAAGCCGCGCACGAGCGTCGACAAGTCGCGCAAGAGGCGCTCGCCATCGACGTCGCCGTCCAGCTGCGGCGTCGCTGAGCGCGCTGTGCGTGCAAAGATGCTGCGATGGCCGTGCGGATCGTCGGCGTACGACAAAAAGCCGGTCCGCCGCTGTACATGCAGCCAGTGCACGCCCGTGTCAGGCTCACCGATGCTCGTGCCAGCGGGCCAGTACCGCCGACTGCGTGTGAGCGCATGCGTGGCGGTGGGTGGGAGCAGCGTGGGCGCTGCCATCGCAGATGTGCCCACCGATACGGGGAGGAAGCACACGTCGCCTGACGCCACGTCACGCGCCGCCAACAAGCGCGGTGCAAAAGCCAACAAGCCCAGATGCCGCGCAGCAGGAAGATGTGCGCGTGCATCGTCGGGCGATGCAGGAAACGGGGGCAGGCAGGCGATCATGAGCATGGCCAGGGCCGTGTCGGAGGTGGCGACACTGAACCGCCCGCCCCCGAGGAACAGCAGACCAAGAGCCATGTGCGTCGCGAGATGCGCACCGTACGACACATCCTGCGTACGTCCATGCGCAGCACGCAGCACACGCAGCACATCGACGTCACCCGTGCCAGCCATGACGCAGGCTAGGGCGAGATGCACGACATTCTGGAGCGTCGTCCACGCTGCACGAAGGACGCGTGCGTCAAAGGACGAGCCACGAGGCGCCTCCAGCGACAGCTGACGCAGCAGGAGCGCTCTCGCCCGCTCATCCGCCCGCCCCGCATACAGTAAGCCGAGCGCCAAGCAGGCTCCCGCGCGGATCTGGTAAAAGGCCAGCGCGCGTGGCACATCATCGCCTGGATGCGTCCACGCACACGTCGAGTCCAGCCACTTGTCGCTCGGAGAAGCGTCGCCCAGCACAAGGGCCCGAGCGAGCGAACGCACGAGGAGGAGGTCCGGGCGGATGTGCGCTAGGTTGGCCGGCGTCGGCGGAGCGAGGGCCTCGGCGACGTCGCGGCGTCCACTGCGCAGACACAGGAGGGCCAGCGCCAGTGCCGAGGCGGCAGCCGTGCGTGCGACGGCCATGCCACTCGCCTCGCCCAGCGGCGTAGCGACAGCGCGGCATAGGCGCTCGAGCAGCGCGTGGTCGGCGCTGCTGGACATGGACGTGCGTCTAGCGCGGCCAAGGTACACGAGGCCTAGAGCGAGACCGGCGCAGTGGGCATAGGCATCGCGGTGAGCCTCGTTGGCATCGGCCGTGTCGACCATCGGAGCATCAAGCTGCGACGCCAGACGCATCGCCGTCCACGCGTGATCCGTTTGACAGAACACAAGACCCATACCGAGGAGACCGGCCGCCTGCGTCATGGTGGACATATGCAACGGCACACTGCCCGGAGGAAGAAAGGCAGCGACTTGGACAGCCATGACCTGCCGAGCGGCCGCATCGCCCGTGCCGAGAAACGAGGCGCCCAGACCCAGCACAAGGCCCACAGTCGTCAGCACATGCCGCGGCGCAAGATAGCGATAGGCATGGACACGACCGAGACGGCGCAGGTGGCCATGCAGGCCGAGACCCAGTAAGAAACCGGCATGCCGCGCACGTCCACCGCGCGAGGCACTTGCGTGCGCAAAAATCCAGCTGGAGTCGACGTTTGCGGTGCCAATCTCGAGCGCAGACGCCACGCCGTTGTGAAACTCGGGCCAGTCGAGCTCGTGCGCCTCATGCGTGCCGCTTACCACAGTGCCGTGGGGCAGCGTGCGCAGCGACAGGCACAGCCGGGGCGTGCGCCACGTACCAGTCGCTCGCAGCGTCCGTGACGCATAGCGAAAGAGCCCACGGCCGACGCATTGCGCCATCGTTCGCTCAGCCAGCGAGCGCGCAAGCGCAAACCCGTCGTCATGTTCTTCCAGACGAGCGGTGTGCAGCACGGTCGTATCGAGCATGCGTGCCACATCGTGGAGTCGGTAGTCCTTGTGAAAGATGTGCGCACTCAGTGGATCGAGGCCCGGTGCGAGTGTCGCGCACATGGCTGGCGAGACACGCGCGGGCGGCGCACCATGCGCCGCCGCTAGTGCGTCGGCGCGACACAGGAGGGCATACGTGTCGGGACTCGCATCCTGAGGCGGATCAAGTTGACACGTCCGGATTGCTTCTTCGAGTGGGACAGCGAGACCGGGTGGAAGATGCGCGAGGTCGAGGCGATGAGCAAGAATGGATTCGACAATCGCTTGCGCACTCGAGGTGGCCACCACGGCGTACACAGACACGAGAGAGGCAAGCTTCGGACATGCCTCAGCCACGCGGACGAGAGGGAGGACGTCGAGCGGCGCTGCAAGAGCGCCCAGGTACTCGTCCAGGTGTGGCGACACGCCTTGCCACGCCTGAGCAAGACACGTATGGAGAAAGAGAGGCGCGGGTGGGCCCCTTGTGTCACTTGCTGGCACGGCGTAGGGATACAGACGCATCCACGCATCGAGCCACTGGGACCATGCCAGTCGTTGAAGAATGCGGCGCAAAAGGTGCACGATCCTGGGCGCATCCGTTCGGCGGCGGCGCATATCGAGCATGGCATCCTGAGCGAGGATGTGCAGGGCCATAGCCACGTAGGGATACAAGCCTTCGGCGTCGTGTGGTAGGGACGGAGACTGGGTGGGGGGCGATGGTGGTGAGGGCGCAGCCAGGCCTAGTGCTTCCAGGACGTGGTCGGCCTCGGCCTGGGGCATATGGTCGAGGTACAACGTCCATTCAAGGCCCTCCCAGGTTGGCTTCCGAGCGTGCAAGTAGCGGCACAGCACGGCACTCGCTACGCTCGTAGGGAGGCACATGCACAGCGTTTCGAGGACGTGCGCTGTGAGGGGACATGCTGGACGTAAATCCACAGGGATGGGCGTCCACACGCCGTCCATGCACGCCTCCAGGTCGGCAGCGTACCGCACGTCCGAGACATTGTCGGCCCAAGGCAGGCAAGCCGATGGGCCACAGGCAATGTCGACGCGGCCGTCTTCATGCAGGCGGGCCATCGCATCGTGATGGCGCAGCACAGAGACAAGCACTGCATCCCGGATACCGTGCACAGTGTCGGCAGCTTGCACATAGCCAGGTAAGATGTTCCATACGTGCATGCACGAAGAAGCCAGTATGTACAGCGTGCGATGCTGGACGAGGACGCGCACCGACAGGGGATCCACCTGCGTAGGGAGGTGGTCGAGGAGAGCGACGCATGCATGTGCATGCATGTGCAAGAGAGCATGCGTGTCGTCCACACTGGACACGCGCCGCGCGATATCGCGCTCCAAGACGGAGGAGACGCGGCGAGCTAGTTCGCTGGTCCGACGACTCGAGCGGCGTGGGCGCCGTGCACTTGACCGGCGCGTGCGGGCTGTCTTGGGGGGCCTCGCCGCGACGTGATTTGCCGTGGGGTCCGACGTGATTTTGTACGTATAGATCCGCAACGCGTCGGCCTGGGCCGTCACAATCAAGTCCTGGTGTACGTGGACAATGTGCTCGCCCAGGGCAGGAAAAGGTTCGGATATATGTGGCACGCCATCCAGGCGGTCGACGTGAGTCCAGGACGTCAGGGTATCAAACACGCTTTGCACAAAGTATGCGTGCGGCCCAGCAGCATGTCCGTCGTGGGCGTGCTGGTCGCGTGTGATGAGCACGCCATGCCGCATGGGAAAGAGACGCCGTGGGCAAAAGGAGAGAGGTAGGGTATATGATTCACCGCTGCTTGGGAAGTGCACAAACAGGCTGCGATCGAGGACGATGCATACGCCCTCCTGGTCGTTCATGCAGGCTAGGCACGCATCACGTACATGCTCCTTGAACGTGTACGAGCGCTCGATGTTCGCGCCGCGAAGAAGCTGCAACGTATGTGTACGCCACGAAAGCACGATGCCCTCTGGCGCATGCCACTCGCCATGCGTCCCACAGGCACTGGACGCGGCCATCGCACGGAGCCGCGCCAGCTGTGGGTGTTGCATGGTGGCCTTGAACGACGCGTCATCGAACGTCACGTGGCGTCCCTGCACGCAGGGCCGCTGCCCTGGTGGGTGGGTAGACCGCTGCTGATGGCGCGCACGCAGCGCAAGGCGCCGGCGCACGTTGTGCCTACGCGAGCATCGCGTCGGCGTGCGCGTGCATCCGCGCTGGAGCCCGAGCAGGATGATCATGAGCTGAGTGCGCAGCTGCGGGAGATGGGGTTGTACGCGGCCGAGACGCACGGGGATGGGAACTGCCTGTTTCGTGCGCTTTCTGATCAGTTGTATGGTGATCCAAAGTACCATGCGAAGCTACGAGCTGAGACATGCGATCACCTGGCAGCGCATGCGGACATGTACGCTGGCTTTATCGAGGCTGAGTGTCCGTACGAAGCGTATGTGGACCAGATGCGGACGCATGGCACGTACGGCGGCCACCTGGAGCTGTCTGCGTTTGCGCATCTGACGCAAAAGCGCATCCGCATTGTGCAGCCTGGGTACGTGTACGTCGTGGCGTGTGATGACGACTCGTACAGTGCGCGTGCGTCGCGCGAGCGCCGTGAGCGGCACCGGCGGCACATGCTCGCTCAGGATACCCCGCCGCGTGGCACGCCGCCCGAGTGCGTAGGGCCGCTGCACGTTGCCTATCACAGCTGGGAACACTACAGCTCACTCCGTCTGTTGCGTGGACCCCACAAGGGACATCCTAACATACCCGACACGTGTCACGAGACCGAGAACCATGCGGATGCCGAGCACCTCGTGGACATGAGTGTACCAGGCCACTCGCAACGCACCATCCGGCGCCTTTTGCGGGCGCACCACGGGGCATGGGAAGACGTCGTCGAGGAGCTGATCGAGCGCGACGCGAATGGCGACGAGTCGCCCTACGACGACGTCTTCCCATGCCCCGTGGTGCGCCCGCAAAAGGCGCCGG